>TARA_R100000655_G_scaffold109815_2_pt1 | contig 21726 bp, 39 predicted proteins | sample TARA_R100000655 | Tara Oceans TARA_R100000655 (sample SAMEA2622497) | marine metagenome | biome: marine biome (ENVO:00000447); feature: deep chlorophyll maximum layer (ENVO:xxxxxxxx); material: "saline water (ENVO:00002010), including plankton (ENVO:xxxxxxxx)" | depth 90 m
GCAATGTCGGTGCCAGCGCTCATACGACCGTCACCGCAGCCCCGTAGAGGCGCGATCCTGCAAACAACGCCTCAATGGCTGGGGAGATTGGCAACTGCGCGTCAGACCCCTTCATTCCGGTGTCTGTGACGGTCCATTGGATCGCGTCAACCTTGGTCAATACTTTGGCCTGCGCCGGGGTATAGGTTTTCTGCCAAAAGCCGGGGTTGGCGAGGTCCAGTGACGCCGCGATATACGTTGCCTCAATCACGTTGGGATCGTCAGATTCCAGCCCGTTGCGGATCACATAGCGGGTGCGGATGTAATCGCTTGCCCGCTGCAATGATGCAGTAGCATCGCCATCGCTTGCGGCTGTCGGGGCGCTATCACCCCGTGCCAGAGCGTATGCTCTCCACGGTTCTATTGTTCCGTACATTCTTGCCACCTCTGATTGATCAGGGTATAAAAGCAAACCCGCTGAGCGTTGGCGCGCTCAAGCGGGTTCTAACCAGACCAGACCGTAGGAGGGTCCGAGAATGGCTAAACCCAAGCGTATATGTTCAATCCCAGAATGCGGCAATCCGCACTTTGGAAAATCTTTCTGCCAAAAACACTACCAGCGCCTACGCTTCCACGGCGACCCACTGTACGAGCGCCCCAAGCGCTCCCCCGCAAAGTGCTCAGTCGAAGGATGCGACCATCCGGTTTACGGCTTGGGGTGGTGCAGCAAGCATTACAGTCGTCACTACCGACATGGCTCCCCTTTAGAAGGGGGCACAGAAATTGGCCAACCACTTGAATGGCTAAATGAGCACACTTCGCATTCAGGCGACAAATGCTTGATATGGCCATTCTCAGCCCGAAATGATGGTTACGGAAAGCTATGGCTTGACGGGAGGCTTGAGGTCGCAAGCCGCGCAATGTGCGAGAAGGTTAATGGCCCACCCCCGACGCCAGAACACCATGCGGCCCATTCCTGCGGCAAAGGGCACGATGGCTGCGTAAATCCAAAGCACCTCTACTGGGCGACACCAAAGCAGAACGCACGTGACAAGATCACGCACGGCACATCCAATCGCGGAGAGCGGCATGGAAACGCCAAATTGACTCGCGATGCCGTGACCGACATTCGGTCAAATACCACAGACAGCAAAGATCAGCTTGCGGCAAAATATGGCGTCACACGCACCACCGTAAACGACGTGATAGCCGGTCGCAGATGGAAGTGGCTTTTGGAGCCGTAGGCCAATCTGCAATATTGCCGTAAATCACTTGTCAGCCTTCGCGCTGTCGGATTTGCGCTCTTGCTTGGGCTTTGAGCCTTTCACTTCGCCGCTTTCTGTCAACTTCTTTTCAACGAACCATGCCTTAACAACCGGGCTTTTCTTCGCCTCGGAAAGCGCTTCATTGCTGATCTCGATAGAGCCGCCCGCTGGAACTACGGTTTCAGCATCAAGGCCTAGGTCGCTCTTTGTCGTATTAGTGATCTTCATGGGGTTCTCCTTTGCGCTCATAAAAGGGGGCAGTCGCCCGCCCCCTCGCAGAAAGCAATTAGATGCCGTCCAAATAGCTGCCAGCCTTGGGCAAGCGCCAATCCAGACCGCCGAGGCGGAACATGCCGGGGATAGTGAACTGGAAGCCCTCGATCTGCACCGGAAAGAAGCGGTGGACCATCGGGATATGCAGTTTCAGCACGTCAGGCGCGCGACGGTAGGCCACCATACGCGCAGTGGAGCCGGACCCAGCAGTCAGCAGGCCGCGCTTACCACGGATCATCAGGGGTTGCCCTGTCTGCGCCGTGTAGACGTTGGCCTTCTGGAGGAATTCCAGAATAGTCATGCTGGTGTCTGTCAGGCGGGTGGACGCGATGTAGTTGAAACGCTCAGTGGGCAACACCAGAGTATCGGCCAGTTCGGTTTCCTTGGTCGCGGTCACAATGCCTGTCAGGCCGTTGTTCACATCACGGATGATCTGATCCGGCGTCTTGGTCGCCCAAGTGGTTGCCGAACCGGTGCCATCAGCAGCAACGGAAGCCTGCGGAACGCCTGTGTAATTGTACAGACCTTCAAAGCCTTTTTCGGTGTCACCAGAGAGGGCCACGTTGTAGACCATCTGCTCATAGGCACGGCGCGCAATCGCGGCCTTGTCCGAAGCAAGGTTCTGGCCAAGCATACGCGCTTGGTTGACCTCTTCCAGACCGTAGCCGTAGCCGATGCCTGCCGAGTAAACGGCAGTCTCATGCTGCGCGGTGGATGTACCGACGACAGGCACGTCTTTGCCGTTGCCGTTGAGCCACTTTGCAGCGCCCGCGCCATCCATCGAGTAGTAGGTAACCGACTTGGCCCACTCGCCTGCGCTGGTATCGACCGGCACAAGTTCGGCGTAGTTCAGTTCGGGGTAGCGTAGCGCATAAACGCCCGCCTCGATGTGAGACGTTTGTTTCTGGGCATAGCCAAGGGACGCCTGCACAGCGTCGGTGAAGTTTTGGTGCATTGTCATCTCATTCGCTCCTTACGCGCCTGCGACCGCTGGAACATCCAGATCGACGCGAATTTTTGCCAGTTCGCCATCGGCGGCACTGCTTTCCCAACGGCAACCTGCCAACTGGATCGAACCACTTGTGCCAACATCCGCATTGGAGAAAGTGCCGTCTGACAGCTTCACCCAAACGGGGTCACCGGCAGCAACGCCGCCCGCATCAGTCACGGTTACCCAGATCACGCCAGAGCGCATCAGAAGGGCGCTGTCGTTCTCTGCGAACGTGTCGTCAGTGGTGGATTGGTCGCGCACGGTAATGCCGACGCAAGCGGTAGCGCCTGCGGCCATAACCTTGCACTGATTGTCAGCGGTGCCTTGCTGGACGGGAACGCCGAAGCCAATGCCCGCAGCCGTTTCAACTTCACGGCTAATCAGGTTGTTCGGCTCAGTGTTTGCAATCATGCCGACGAAGGCCGCAGGCATCTGATCGAGGTAGGTGGATTGAACAGCCATTGCTTAGGCCTCCTTAATTGCTGGCGCGCTGCGGTGCGCTGTCTCAAGGTACGTCAGGTTGTCCCGATATGCCTTGTCCGCAGGGTTTGCGCCGTCATTGGTGACAGTGCCGCCCTTCATCGCGTCTGCGAAGGGGTCAGCGTTGGCCGCATCTTCCGACAGGATGTCAAAGCGGGCGTCGATGTAGGCTTCCGACTTGCCAGCAACCGCGTCACCCAACTTGGCAACAACGACAGCCTTGCGGATCGCCGCATCGGACAGGCCTTCGGTTTTCACGTCAGCCACGATTGCCTTTGCCTTGCCAATCAGGTCGGCACGGTCGGCAACGCGCTTGTCAAGGTCCGCGTCGGAAAGCACTTTCCCCTCGGCTGCGTCCTTGGCGGCTTCCAGCTTGGCAATCTCGGCGTCTTTGGCCGCGATCTCCGTGGCGTGTGCCGTTTCCATGTCGGCAACGCGCTTGTCAGCGTCAGCCTTGAATTTTGTGATAGTTGCAACGTCAGAAGCGGTCACTTGAACCGCCTGATCGCCCAGCACCACAGTAGTAAGAGCATCAGACATAATTGTCTCCTTTTTTGGGTTGCTCACGGTGGAGGGCGTAGCGCCCCACTTGCCCGCATTGTCGCCAATACGAAGGTTCTCCCCGCCACGCGCTTTAGGCACGATAGCGAGGTGGTTAATCTTAATCGGGCCGGTCTGAACCGCCTGATACGGGGTGCCGTCAGGTGCTACCCCGTCGCGCATTTCAACGCCGGTTGTGTAGCCCATCGAGATTTCGCGGGTGCCGTCCTGCACTGCTTTGATAGCAGCAGCATCCATCAGCTTGATTGACACGCGGATGCTCTCGCCGTCACGCGCCACCTCTTCGCCGATGTCGCCCACTGCGTGATCTTTCCAGTTATCCGCAGTCACCGGCTCAGCAGGGTGACCAACAGTCACGGGCTTGCCTGCGAATGTCGCCATGCTCGCCTTGTCAAAGACCACTTCGTCAGAGCGGTAGACGTTGACCATGCTGTCACCAATCAGCCCCATTTCTGCGGCGGTGTAGGCTTGGCAACCAGTACGGGCGCAACGCACATCAGCGACAAGGTAACCCGCCTCTGTAATGCGGGTGCCTGTCAGTGTGGCGCTGTCTGTAAACCTTAGCTCGCTCATTCTTCTGTGATCCTTTCCGCCCAATCCTCTTTGATCTCGGCAAACACTTCCGGGCCAAAGATCAGCGGGCCGGTATACGGCTCGATGTCCGCAATATCCGGCGCGTCAGGGTCATAGCTGATCGTGACGTGGGGCTGATACTCAGGATGATCCCAAGACGCCCCAGCGTCCTTAATGCGCTCGTGACGCCATTTCAGTTCGTCGGAGGCAAACAGCAGAACCCGCGCCTCCCCGAATTGCTCCATCTGGCGCGGCCCGCCCGCCCCCAATTCAAGGCGCGGCGTCCAGCTTTCGCCCACGTCCATCCAATCAACCGGGTTGCGGCTGAATGCGATTGTGACGTGCATGTCGCCTTCCGGCAGGGTTGTCTTGAACCCCTGAGCCTTAGCCCAACGGATCACGTCCTTAGCGTTCAGCAGCTTGCGGCTAACATAGAGGGTCTGAGGCTTGGCGTCGGTAATTCCGACATCATCCGCGCCGAAGTCGTCTTCATCGACCGGGAATTCCTCCGCTGCACTCTCTAGGCCGGGGAATGCGCCGCTTTCCGTCAGAGCGTTAATCAGCGCCTTGCCGCCCGCCTCAACAGACACTGCGTCAATCTCGACCGCGTTTTTCATGGTCTCCGAAAGCGCCTTGCCGGTCTCTGCCCGCTCTTTCGCAGTTGGCTGCCATAGCGGACGCCAGTTGTAGTAAACATCAGCAGGGCGAGACCCCAAAGCCGACCTGATCAAGCATTCATCCAATACGCCCATTGCGGGCTGCATCTTGAGTGTCTGGTGCACCTTCACGCGGTCATAGTACCCGCGAGTGTCCGCATCACCGGTCGCGTTAAGCCCGCCGGGTGACATGCCAAACAGAAGCGTCATAGGAATGCCCGACGCTGCGCTGGCAAGCTGCATCATCCGGTCGGCGATGTTGTCCAAGCTACCGAAGGACGCGCTTTTCTGCTCATACGCCTCTTTTTCATCAAGGATCATCGCGCCGTTGATGCCCTTGGCGGTAGCCGCGAGCGTGAGGCGATGAAGAAGCTGTTGCTCAAATTTAGTGCCGCCCTGCTCAAGCTGTCGCATGAGGTCAGGAATCTTGATTACGTCAATCTTGGCCTCATAGACCAATGACAGGATGTTGCCCGCCACTTCATCCACGCGCTTTACAGCGTCGATCATACCCGCCAGTGCGCTATCGCCCCAGCCGCCTACGTTCGTATTCTGACGGTCGGCCATTGGCTGGATGCCGTGAAACACCACAAGGCGAGACGGGTGAATAGTTGGCGTAATTTCATTCCCAACCGCCAGTGACCATTCCTTGGGTGACCCAAACCACGGCTTGCGGGGGTCAAGTTCCTGCTCACCCGCGCTCAGGTCGGTGTCGCTCAGTACCGTGAGATACTTCACCCCATCCTTGCCGAGGTTTGCCGGGTTGAGCGGCTTGGCCATGTCTTTTTCGTTCGTTACGATCAGGATAGCAGAGCCGCCGTAGAGCCGCGCTAGGCGCGATGCCTCCAAGACCTTACCCTGCACCCCTAAACGGGCCTCAGTGGCCTCTATCGCGCTAATATCGGCGCTTTCGGCCTGCCATTCACGCCATTCCCGGCAAGCGTCCTCTGCGGGCAGGTCAATGACGCGCTGCACAAGCGAAGATGCCTGATAAGCGGCCCATAGCTGCTGACGGTTATGCGTCCCCGGCACATACTCGGCCTGCCCACCTTTGTCGCGGGTCGTGCCGAGATTGGCGACGACATTGCGCAGGCTGTCGAACATCTGCATTATAATGCGCCCTCATAGGAGAAGCCGTAACCACCCAGCATGTCCGCGATAGCGTCCATCATCGGGTCAATCTGATCGTCAAAGCCGGTGCCGAGGCCGTCAAATGTCTGCATCTCGTACCTCAAGCTTTCCGTGAACGCCGCGTCTTTGGGCAGCCACACTTGGCCGGTTGCGACCCATGGGGCAGCGTCGAGACCGCGCGTGTACTTGTCTTTCGTGTTGCGCTGGATGCCCTGAACCGGGATGCCTTGGCGCTTGAGTGACTGGATCAGCCCGGTGCCTGAAACCTTGTCCTCAACCCAGAGGCCACGAACATTCCGCCCGGCGTCTTTGTGCTTCTGCCAGAAGGCCATCGCGCTCTTTTCAAGGTCGGGCGCTTCCCACTTGCCGCGCACCAGATCGATCAGGCCTGCACCGCCGCCCTTGAACTTGGCCCATAGCTCTATGACAGAGTAGTCGTTCCGTTCGCCCGTTTTTTGAGCCGTGTCCGCGTACATGCGGTAATAGTCGATCTCCGGCAGGTCGCCCTCAACGTACCAGCGAACCCCGCTCATATCGAACAGCGCACCCTCGATAGAAACGGGTCGCTGCATGTACTGGCTTGCGAAAGTGTAGGCGTCTGCCCGTAGCACCTCGATCTGCTCTGCGTCCTGCTTTGCGGGCCATAGGGGGCCGTCTGGCAGGTTGTGTTCTATCGGCCTGCCGTGCGTCCATTCCGCCGGGTAGTCAGCGCTCTTGTCGATCAGAACGGGCAGGTCTAGGTGATCCCAAACCTCGCCCGTGCCGCCTTTGAGCAAATGCCCCACGAAGTCGTCACCGTGTAGGCGCTGCATAATGACAACGATAGGCACCCGCTCATGCGCTAGGCGGCTGCGGAAGGTGTTAGTCGCCCTCTTGTTAACCGCTGCCCGCTTGGCGGGGCTGAATGCGTCGTCGGGCTTTAGTGGGTCGTCAATGACAAGCGCGCCGGTGAAGGCGTCCTTATCCATGCGCCCTGCCCTAAAGCCGGTGATTGGTCCGCCTGCCGCCTTGGCAAGCATCCCGCCGCCCTGATCCGTCTTCCAGCGGTCTTTCGCGCTAGTGTCTGTCTTGATCGTGACCGTCTGCATTTCCCGAAATTCGGGCAGTTCAATCAGTCCCTTGATCTTGTCGCTGTTTTCGCGCGCCAGATCGTCAGAGAACGTGGCGTGTATAAAACGGCTTGCCGGGTTGATCGCAAACCCACGGGCAATGAAGTTAACCACCGCCGCCTCTGTTTTCGTGTACCCCGGCGGAAGCGTGATGATCACCCGGTGCCGCTTGCCCGCCAGAACATCGTCCAGCACATCACCGATCACCGCGTGGTGCGGCCCCTCGATAAACTCCATACCCTCACGGGCCGGAAAGAAGTGCTTGGCGAATGCAAGCGTCTTACGTCTTGCCCACTCCGTCTGAATTTGCTGCTTTGTTGGTAAGGCGTTCAAGTTGCTTCAACTCCTTATCCGACAGGTTGGATAGGACCACGGCAGGCGCTGGTGTCATGCTGCCGTCTGGGCTGCTGACCTCCAAACGGCTAGGCTTATCCAGTCCAAGCAGTTTGATCTTGGCCGTTGTCGCCCCGACCATTGCCGACGACTGCGCGTTTTTCTTCGCCTCAAGCCGCGCCTCTTCCAGTTCCTCCATTGCCCTATGTCGGGTGTAGATTGAAAGCTGCGCCGCCTGCTCAGAAAGCGCCTCAAGCCTTTGGGCTATCTTAGGGTTGTCTAGAAGCTGGCTTGCCTCGACATAGATCCACTCATCGCGGGCATTATCCTCCACATCATACGAGCGGCGGTATGCCTCTGCGGCGTTGCCTGTCTCGAAATAGGCCAGTGCAAACGCCTCTTGCTTTAGCGTTAGTGCACGCTCTGCCATATCGTGTCGCCTCAGTTATTGGAGGTTGTGGGCTTCCCGCCCGTGGTGCGTATCGCCGCCGCGTTGCGCCTATGTGCGCTGAGAAAATGACCGGGCCCCATATGGCCTATATCGCCACATTTTGCCGCTAATGGCCTTATTTTATTGACGCAAAGGGCCGGGCCCCAAATGACCCGCGCATGTCCGAGGCCGTAGCCAAGTGCAGAGGCGCGTGTCGTATGGTGGGGTATCCGGCTCATGGCTTGGGATAGCGGCCTTGCGTTCGCCCCGTTGCTGCCTTTGCCCAAGCGGTTCATAGCAGCGAATGTGTTTGAACGCGCCCCGGCGAGCTTATGCTACTGACGCTTGCCGGGTTATCATGCTGCCACATGGGGTAATGCCAGACGCGCTCTGGAGACGCCACTAACTTGCAAGTTTCAGTCGAGCTTCCCGACCTAGTGACGCCACCAGAAAGCGGCTTAGAAAGCGCGGGGCGATGATTAAAGACCTTCGCTCTTACTATCGGGACGGTCAGGCGAGTCCGCGCCATAATCACAAAAGGCAGCATTCCCGCCACCTCTTGCGATAAATCACACTCCCACGTTTAAGAGGTGCAGTCAACCCCGCGCGCGCGATTATGCGATTCTTTGTCGTCGGTCAATTGGCTCAGAAAGCCTCCTATTTGGACTGACCGGAAGGAACCCACACATACAGGGCAGGTCCACCGCGATACGCCCAGAACTCGAAACCGCCGCGCACCCACGCAAATCGCCGGAAGGGGCACTGCGGTCGGGTGAGGCGACGAATGTACTTAACTTTTCTGCCAAACATGCCTTCGCTCCTATCTGGCCTTCCGCTCCAACTTATCCGCCAGCCGATCAAGCGCCGCTGCCAGATGCTCTTTCCCCTTCGGCACCGCCTTGTAGCGATACTCGCGCAGATGGGCCACAGCGCGGCCCTCACAGGCCACCGCCTGCAAGATTGCCTTGTCCTCTGCCGCGACCAGCTTAGACACGCTGAGATAGGCGCTCATGCGGTCTATGCGTATATCAATCGCTTGGTCCGGCTTGGGGCTGCTGTCCACTACGGGGTCGCTGTAGTCCTTGCCCTGCCCCATTTCGGTCTTGGCCCATGCATCGCGCAGTGTCGCCCCGGCAGTTAGCTGGCGATTATCAATCACCCCGTCCTTGTGGTACTTCTGGAGCATGTCCACCCGGCGCATCCGCTTTACGTTGTTGGGGTTCACCTGCTCGCCCTTTTCGTTTGTCCACGTCACAGGCTCTTGCACGAGGTGAAGGCGGTTTGCCGGACCCCGTGCGCCCATGTCCCAATGCTCAGGCATCGCGGCCACTGTCACGGGCGTTTTCTTCTGTGCTGCCTTCTTACGTCTCGCCATCTTTGAAAAACCTTTCTGCCTGCCCCTTGGGGTCTTCCAGTTCCGCGTTCCGCGCCCGCAACCAATTGATTAACTCCTGCATCGGCACCGACCTGCCCCGTTCTTTCGCCAGCCGCCGCTTGATGCCCATGAATTGCCGCCGATACTTCTCCACCGTGCGGGTCTGCGTCTCGACCTGCTGCCGTAGCTTGGCGTTGTCTCGCTCTAGCTGGTGGATGCGCTGCGCGGGGGTCATGCCGCCAACCTCCCGTAAAATTCGGTTGCACCCTGCCCGCGCTGGTCAAAAAGATACCAAGCGCAGTTGTCTTTCCCGGTCATTTTGCTGTCAGGAATCCACTTCACGCGCCCCACGCTCACGACCTTGCGAAGCCACGGCATGTAGGGGGCGGATTGCTTGGTGTGCATCCAATCGGCATCGAACAGCAGCCAAGCGGGCTGCGCGAAGCTGAACGCCTCAATCATCGGGTGCAGCAGCTTGCGATCCCATGGCGGGTTTGTGATGATGCAATCTGCCGAGGTGCCGCAGCATTGGTCGCGGTCCAGTTCCAGCGCGTCGGCCTGCGTAATGAAGTCGGCGCGGGGTTCAATGTCATAGGCCCACTGGCAGGACATGCCGACATGCTCCAGATGCCGCACAAGCGCCCCGTCGCCCGCGCATGGCTCTACAAACGCGGTGCCATATTCCAGATGCGCGACAAGCGGCTTCACGGCCTCGAAAGGCGTAGGATAGAAGTCACGCGGGATGCGGTCGAAGTTGCTGCGCTTACCCATGGGCTTCCGCCTTCGCCGCCGCTATCCGGTCCTTGCAGGAGACGTGGGGTTCGCGGGATAGGGACCAGACCGTGATATGCGACTTTCGGTCAAAAATGCGTGACGTCGATAACTCGCCCGCCTTCGTTTGAGCCTGCAAAGAATTGCGTACGTTCTCTCGCTCCGACTTGCAGTCAATGCCCAGCTTGCGGCAAACATCATCCAGCGTCCGGCAGCGCCCGTCCTTCATCACGGATAGAACGCGCTCGTCCCGCAGCTTCTTATTCATGCGCTGCTCTGATATAATGCCCGTGGGCCTGCCTTCTGTCTCACGTGTGACAAGCGCCCGCATGGCCTTTGCGTATGCCGCCTCGTAGTGCTCTGGGTAAGGCTCATTGCGCAGAGTGAACACCGGGGCGCATTTGGTCGCCTTGCGGTGTAGTTGTTCGGTGTGGTGGCGTATTGCGAATGTCATTGCTTGGCGTCCTTCTCTGGTGCTGGCTTGGTGGGCGGTAGCGGGCCGTTGTTGGCTCCGTAGTTGCCGTGCTCGTCAAAACCTCGGTTGCTCATGCTGCTTTCCCTTCCTCCCACGTTGATCTTCTTGGCTAGGGTTGAATTGCTTAGAATGGGGTGAGAGCGTTTCAGATGGTGCGCTCCACTGGCAAAGTTCGCCTTTTCTAAGCAATCCTCGCCCTCCGCTGGGTGCAGACGGTCAATCATAATTCCCGTCCTCCACCAGCATCGCCAAGTCGTCGAAAGCGCTCGGCGTATATTCCTGTTTAGTCTGCAAATCCTGCACCACCCCACATGCAAATTTTGCACCACCCTTTAGGCGGTATCGGTTGCTCATATTCCGCTTGCCCCGGCCCGTTCGGATGGTGCGGTGCGTCGTCGTGATTAGCTTCTCAGCTTCTAGCTGGCGCAGGCTGTAGATCACGGCCCGATCTGACAGCCCGGTATCGCTGGCAATGGTCTCAATAGAGGGGTCGCAGCGGCCCGTTTCCTGATTGTGTCGGCTGGAAAGGGCGATTAGCACCAGCTTGGCACTGGGGCTAACCTTTGCCTTGGGGATGTTTGAAAGCGCGTTCTTGATTGCCGTGAAACTCATTTGGACACCTTCGCCAGAAACGCTTTCTGGCCCTTTTTGCCCATCGCTTCCCACAGCCCCATGAACACGCGCTTACGGGCCAATTCAGACAGCCCATGCTTGTTGAGCGCGTCGAGGCGGCGCAGGATTACGGATAGGTAAATTTCAATCTCAACGGGGGTTGCGCAGTCTGCCCACCATCGAGCGGTCTCGCGCATATCGCCAAACGCCTCATAGCGCGGCGCACCAGCGGCCACCGTGTCTAGGGCGGCGCTAAGAGCCTCTCCTAGCGCCCTCTGCCCGTCCTGCATCTTGCTGGCGGCGTCTATGGACACGCTCAGCCCTTCGCGCACCATACGCCAATGTGCGGCGTCAGGGATTGCACTAATGTCGATCGGGGAATGCTTGGTCATGCTGCACCCCTCCTGCGAAACCGCCGGGTTTCCCGGTCGACAAGAGAATAGGCGTCTTGCCTGACGGCCCCGGCAGGCGGGATGCTCATGTCAAACCAGCCAAAGGGTAGCTTGCTTGTCGGGTACACCCCCCGGAAGATCCCGTAGGCCCATTTGCGGGCGTGCTGCTCGCCCTTGCGTGTCCTCTCAGACGTGTATGCAAGAGCGGCTTCCCAAACCCTGCGAGGCTCGTTAAGGCACTCAGCGCGAAGGCCAGCGCGGGGCTGCATCGCAGACTTCATGCTGAACTCTTGCAACTCACCCTCGACGACTTGGATGCCAGAACGTGCGGGCTTCTCGAAACCGCATACCGTGCAGGTCGGGCCGCGCATTGCGCCGCTGCACTCCGGGCAAACCACCTTTTCCCGCTCGACCTCGTTGCGCTCGCGGGGCTGGCTGTCTTTCTTGGTCGACTTGTCTAATTCGCCCGCGCCGTTTTCCCACACGTCGAAAGTGTCCAAGGCAAACCGCTCAATATTCCCTGAGTGGCAAAGCCATAGGGCTAGGCTCTTGTCAGGATGCGTTCGCATGATGCGCCCGATTTCCTGCATGTGGCTGGAAAGGCTTTTCCGGTACGGCTTGCAGGAAATGCCGACTTTCACGTCTGGCACGTCAAAGCCCTTGGTTAGAACGCCACACGACACCAGCCCCATGATGCTGCTGTCAGGCTTGCGGAACTCGGCAATCTTCTCGGCCCGCTCGCTGTCGTCTTTGTCCATGTAGCTGATCTGTTGGAAGTTGAACCCGGCCTCTTTGAAGGCGGCGCACAACTCCCGGCCATGCTCAACCGTGGGGCTAAAGACGATGGTTTTCGCAGGCCCGCCAAAATGCTCGTTAGTCTTGCCAACCCACTCTGAAACCACATCACCGATGATCTGGATGCCTGCCGCCGTGGCGCTGCTGTCGGAAAACTCGCCGTTGCTTTTTACGCCAAGGTCAGCGTCGTCAGGCGACTTGGCGACATAGATTTTCGGCTCGATCAGGTGGCCTGCGTCGATCAGTTGCCGAGTTGGAATGACGTTCACCACATCGTCCCAATGCTCGCCCATACCCTTCGTGAATGGCGTAGCGGTCAAGCCAACCTTCACCGCGTCGGGATACTTAGCCATGTATTCCAGCGTTGCTTTATATTGAGCGTGACACTCGTCGACGACGATCAGGTCAGGGTCACGCGGAAGGCGGCGTTTTGCGAGCGTTTGGGCGCTGCAAATTTGGACGTTCTCATTCGGCAACCAGCGGTCATTGATACCCTGCACAATGCCGTGCGGGATGCCGTATTCATCGAACACCGCGCTTGTCTGGTCCACCAGCGCCACACGGTCGACGATGAACAGCGCATAACGGCCCTTGTGGCTCGCTTCTTTTAGCAGATGCGCCGCCGTGAGCGTTTTCCCAGCACCGGTTCCTGCGCAAAGAATGAGGCGCTTCTTTCCGCCCCGGATTCCATCACGCAAGCCCTCGATTGCGGTCGACTGATAGTCGCGCAGGCAAATTTCCTTTGGGGGTGTGAAATTCATCATTTCGACGCCCCCTTCAATGCCGCGTCACGCTCCTTTTTCACCGCGTAAAGCTGGCGATTGAAGGCGTCCCGATCTTCCAGCGCTTTCCATTTGGCGTTTTCGGCGTTCTTTACCGATGCTTGCAGGCGGCGAATAACAGCGTCCTTGTCGTTGCCTTCAAAGTCTCGCAGTTGTGCCTTGAGTGCCTTGGCTTCGGCCTCTGCCGCTTTGCGCTTGGCGGTTTCGTCGTCGAGATCGGCCCGCAACCCGTTAGCAAGATCAAGCAACGCTTCATCGGTCAGCTTGGCATAGCCGTAGGGGTCGGGTTCCGGTTCCGGCTCTGGATCGTCGGCAGGGATAGACGCAACGGCTTCTGTCGCCTCTTGCTCCGCCTTTTCGCGCTCTTGCGCAGCCTCAGCGGCCCGCGCCTCTGCCTCTTGCCGCTCAGCGTCGTCGCTTGCGGTTTCCAAAGCCTGTTTTGCCTCAGCCTCTACAGCCGCTTTCTTCTCGGCCTCAGCTTTTGCCGCCTCGGCCCGTTCCGTTGCCGCCTTGCGATCTTCCTCGGCCCGGATTCGCATAGCTTCATCGTGCGCAGCCTTTTCGCGCTCGGCCTCGATCTCTTTCCACTTGGCATGGATGCCGCGAATGGTGCGAGGGTTGCCGCGCTGGCGGGCCTCCTCGAACTGGTCGGCGTTGGCTGCGGCCCACATGGCGGCAGCGCGGTCGTGACGATCCGCTGTGTCAAGTTGGCACAGCGCGACCCACTCTCCAAACTCCCGATCGCCCCGGAAGATTGCCCGTGCCTCATTCAGCGCAAAGCCAACAGCAAGCCACCCGCCTATACTGTTTTCCTCGCCTTGAGTGACACGCTCCAAGCCTTGCTTGGCTTCATCTGCCAACATGCTCAGACGCACGGCGTTTTCATTGTGTCCGCGATTGCTCATTTGCCGCCTGCCTTGGCCTTCGCGACCAATTCAGCGGCAAGAGCACCCACCGACTTCCAATTGTCCTTGAATTTTACGACAGAATCGTCATATTGCTTCTCAAGCGTCATACCCATTCCTTTCATAGCTGGGTTTGATTTGAGGACCGGGGCTGCTCGAACAGCTTCGGTCCTTTTTCGTTTGCGGTAAGAACGGCGAGGGCATCTTCCGCGCTGGTGACAACGCAAGCCTGTCCACACCATACGCGGTGCCACTTCTCCTGCCAGCTTGTCAGCTTCTGCGCAGAAGGCACCTTGTCGCCGTCTTTGATCTCCATGAGCAGGTTGGCCCCGCGAAAGCCCACCAGCAGGTCAGGGCAACCCATGCCAACGCCATGCAGCGGCTGGACGGATGCCCCGGCCTTTCGTAGCGCCTGCATGATCTCGGCCTGATTGCTGTCTACCTTTGCCGCGCGTCTAGCCATGTGCCTGCGCCTCCATCGAATAGCTTGCGACCCGCGCCCCGGTGTCTGTCTCGACGCGGGCGGTGTGGATCTTGTGGCCAGCTTGCTTGAGGTCATACACACGCGCCCCAAGGCGAAAGCAGCCGAACTCCCGCAGCGCGTCCATCGGCGTGATGTGACGGCCTGCCTTGAGGGCGGAGAGGATTTGGTCGGTCTGGGTCACTACTTGCCCTCAAACTTGGTGCAGGCACGTGCGCGAGGGCCGTCAAACAGCGCCCCCGGTTTCCGCGTGTGGGCTTTAACCAGAGCGCAGCGGCCAAAGCCCTTAGACTTGCCCTGCGTGACCTTGCCATCCTGATAGAATTTGCAGGCCGTGCAGGTCTGGCGCTTAGACAGGTCAACCCATGTGATCTGCCCTGCCATGGTCAGCGACATGCGGGATGCGAGGTTACTGCCCTCTAGCGGTGCGTTGGTTAGGTGCTGGGTCATTCCGATGCCTCCAGCGCTTCTTGCAGGCGGGCAACCGCATCGTCAGCAAAGTCGCCAGCGGTCAAGAAAGCTCGGACTTCATCGCGCAGAGCGGAAAGCAGGCTTTCAGCCGCGTCCCGGTCTTCCTCTGCGGCTCTTACCTCGTCGCGCAACTCGTCAATCTCGTCGCCCAATTCCTTAACTTCGGCTTCAAGGCCCCCAACCTGCGCTTCTAGTTCGTCGTCAACCTCGTCGCGGAACCACTCGCCCTTGAACTCGGAAGGGAACGGGCTGTGAAACTTGATTTCGCCAATCGGGAGGTATTGCTGAATGACTGTGCCATCCGCGCGAATTTCAATCGAACTCGACATGCTCAAAGCTCCTGTGATGTGATGAAAGGACGGGGCCAGCCGAAGCCAGCCCCGCAAGTTGGCGCAGGCGAATGCGCAGGGAGGAGCGCCATGAATGACGCGGTAACGTGCCGCCGCGCCTCGGATGCTGTGGGGGTCATGCTCAACGCCATTCCTCCCAATTGCCCTCTTGCACGTCCAAGGACACCGCCCCGCGCTTCGTCCCGCCATCCTTGGGGATGAAGTGAGGCGGGTGAGTGCGCTTGCCCGAAGCGTGAACCTCGGCGCAGGTCGGGCATTCATCGGCTGAGAAGATTGTGCAGCAGTACCGGCATTGGCGTGTGGTCATTGCGCTACACCCCTTGCGAAGAAGTGCTTGCATTCACATCTTCTTTGTGCCGGGCGGCACTTGCCCCCTTCTCAGGAGGATTACTGCGCATGAACTTTTCCAGCCTAGAAACATCTGCATCCGTTTGCGCGGCGCGGCGTTTCAGGCGATCATATAGGCGCGGGTTGCGGGTTGCGGCGCGGCAAACAGCCTCCGGTGTAAGTCCGGTGCTTTCTGCATACGTCTCGACTTTGCGGAGGAGCTTGTGAAGATCATTCATACTTCGCAATGTGCCAAAAGGCACGAGGAAAAGCAAGTGCCAATTGCCACATTGCGCAATATGCCCATTGGCAGTCTAAATCACTGCATGGACAGAGATTTTCGCACCGCTCTCGAATGGCACATGGAACGCGACGGCACGACCATCGCCGACCTTGCGCGGAAAACTGGCGTTTCTCGTGACATTATCAACAAGCTGCTTGGCCGGGGCCGAGACGTTCAAAAGAAGTCGTCGACAGCTGTTGAGAACGCCATACTTATTGCCGCATATTACGGGAAAACTGTTGAGCAGTTCATAAACATGGATGAAGGCGCGTCGGTTAGCCGCCTGAACAGCCTTGCTGGAATGTTGAGTTCTGACGAAGCAGAATTACTTGAGATTCAAGCGCGGGCGATCCTGCAAAGGCGCGGCGTTCAAGTCGCTGATTAATCCACACCATCAGCGCTTTAACGTCTGGTTCGTCTAACTTATCGACGTGCTGCATGTACTAAAATCCCCACACCTTCTGATTGAATAAGGACAGACTAGGGCGGCGTTCTAGTTATGTCCATTTCTTTGTTAACTAAGATGATGTGCCAATAGTCACATTTTTCTCTTGCAATGTGCCAAATGGCACGCTACCTTGTCCATACAGGCCACAACGGCCAGCCACAAGGCACATGGAGAGAACGCAATGCAAATCACTGAACTGACAATCAAGTCGAAATACTCTTGGAAGGCGATAGCGGAGGACAACCCCCTGCAAGCTGTCGTCAAGCTGAGCAGCCGGGAGGCGTCGGTTGAGACGATCATCCCCGAAGAAATGATGCAGCCGCTGATCGAGATGGTTTCCGGCATCGTGTCGGACGCCGCCCAACGGAACGTCGCAGAATTTGCGGCCCATGTTTCTGCACTTCCCGCTTCTAAGCAAGCCAGCCTTGAAGGGAGCGTGTCGTGAAACATTCAGCCTTCGACACCAACGACCCCGCCAGCTTCCTCGCACTCACGGAGGCAGGCTTGCGGGCCTTTGACCGCTACCACCGCAATCTCGAAGCGCGGACCGTCACGCTATCCCAAGCAGACTGGCACCGCGTAGACGACGAGCAGACGCCCCCTAGTGCGGCGCAGGCGGTGGCGTCGTGACCCATTACCGCACATGCAACGGATGCATCCTTGAGGGCAAGAAGTGCGAGCGCCGAGAGGCTTTGCGCGACAGCATCAAGGGGCTTGGCGTCACGTCGATCAAGTTCAACTGCGCCGCACGCTCCCCTCTTTACCACACGGGTCAACGCGTTTCATTCCAGTGGTGGGCGCTCGGAGAGCCGGACCACTACGGCGAATGCGACAGTTATGAACTTCGCTTTCTCGGCACGGTCATTTCGGAGACAGCAAACGGGAACGCCTATGTCGTTAAGGTTGACGCTGGCGAGAGCCTAGAGTCCGACGAAGATCCTTTACTGGCCGAAGATGTTTTCCGCAACAAAGACCTAATCATCAAGGTCAAGCGCCGGAAGATGCGACCGACCGGCGAGCCTAGCGTTGTTGCTTGCGCTGTCTGCGCCGGGATTGGCCCCGATAGCGACCGATGCTTTGCGGGCCAAGAGTACATGACCCCCGGCCCTAACGCACTATGCGCAGAGGCAACCCAATGACCCCCCGCTGGACCGCCCAAGGCGACGGGCTGTTCACCGCCCCCGGAGGCTACGCAGCAGAGCAGCAGCACAGCCCGCTGAGTGACGTTTACACGCTGATCCTGCCAAGCGGTGCCAAGCATACCGGGACCGCGCAGGAATGCCGCCAGATCGCGGCGCAACACGCACAGGAGAACGCAGCATGACTTGCCCGAATTGCAACCTAGACAACCTCAAGACGGTTGATAGCCGCCCGAAAAAAAAGCCGATCCTGAGGGCGCGACTCAAGCTGTGCCTCGAATGCGGCCACAAGTTCACCACTCACGAGCTTATCGTTGGCGAGGGCGGCGAAGGGGTGGCGCACAGTAAGTTGGCGACGGTTAGGTTTCTGAGGGACTTGGATGCTGCCGCGCGTGAACACTTTGGAGATGAAAATGGGTTTCTTAGAGTTGGGGGGCGCGTATGACCCTTCACCAGCCTATCCCACCGGTGCCGCTATCACAGCCCGCGCCGATGTATCTCAAGCAAGCCCCGCTGTCTGACAGTGAATGCGACGTAACAGACGCATGGAACGAGCGGAGCGATCCTGAGAACGAGGAAGGCGCGATTGTGACAGCCTTCTTTGAGCACGCAACCGACCACGGGCAGACGCAGGCCACCATGATCGGCCTGTCGATCGAAGAAGACGGGCTGACGCTATTTTACACCGGCTATGGGGCGCTCGCAATGCTTGGAACGCAGGCAGTTTGCTGGATTGAGCAAGTTCACGGGGAGACGCTGCAATGACCGCGCAACGCTGCCGCCACTTTCTCGGCATGTACCCCGACGACCGCCCGTCATGTGCCATTGGCAGAGACGTTAGAGCGTGGGCCGTCCGCTGCAATGGCGGGTCAGAGCATGGCATCGCACTGCGCCTGCCTTGCACCAAGATTGGCGACGAAAAGCCACTCTTTAATTGCCCGCAGGTTGACAGAAAAACAGAAGCTGAAGTCGCAGCCGACCGTGAGGCAATGTCTAAGCATATGGACCGCATCATGGGCGGTATGGAGGCAATTAACCGGCTCAAGCGAAAGATGATCGACGGGCAGCACAGAAGCGCCAAAGCGACTTGCCCATGGTGCGGAGAGAAAGGTGCCCTCCGGCTTTCCTGCGCTATCGGCGTCAATAACCACATCCACGCCAAGTGCACCGCCTGCAATGAAGGAATTATGGAATGATCACCCCCTCACAGCCTTCCCGCGCAGTCCGCGACCAAGACGCCCCCGCGCCCACATTCGGCTTTGCTATGGCTGTTATCATCGGCTTGGGCATTGCGGTTCTGCTGCACCACATCGACGCCCGCAGTGAACACGCGCGATGGGAGGCGACTTTCGCCCCCTGCACATCGGCGCGGTGCTGACATGAAACACGCTGCCGACTTCACACCCGCAGTCACGCGCCACCCTACGCCAGCACAGATACGCGGCGAGATAATGGACCGGCTCATGGCTGACTACGCAAAGCACCCGCAAGGCGGAGACGTGGCATTCATCCCTAACCGGGTTCATCGGCTGGTGAATGACGCAATCACCGCAGCCTGCGAGAAATACGGGGTCTACCCATGAAAGACCTGCCCCCCAACCGCACGTTTGGCCGCCGTGACGCCTTCCACAGCATAGCCCTACAGCCGCTCGAATGGATCACCAAGAGCCTGCGCATGGGTGATGGCTGGGACTTGGCCGAACTGACGCCCTTTGTGAACCGCTGCCGCGCTCTGGTGGCCGCATATGACGCCCGCATTGAAGCGGCGCAGGAGGAAAGCAAATGAACTGGGAAACCGTAACCGAACAACTCAAAGCCCCGCTTGATCCGAAAGCTATCAAGCCGCCGCCACAAGGCAAGTACGGCGAGTATGTGGACGGGCTGCACGTGATCCGTGAGGCCAACCGCATCTTCGGCTTTAACGGCTGGTCTTATACCGTCGAACGGCTGGAGCGGACGCACTATGGCGAGGTCGAATTGAAGGGCCGCGACGGGCCATATACGCAGCTTCGTTGCTCCTACCTCTGCGCCGTTCGCGTCAACGTCGATGGCGTAACCCGCGAAGGGCTGGCCGTGGGCGTTGGCAACGGCAAGCCGGAGAACGCAGGCGACGTGATCGAAAGCGCCGTGAAAGAGGCCGAGACAGACGCGCTTAAACGCGCGCTTCGCAGCTTCGGCAACACATTCGGACTAGCTCTCTATGACAAAGACAAGAGCGCCCGCGAGGTCGGCACCCCGTTTGACGCAACGGAGAACCGCGACCGGATGCTTGCGGCAATCAACAGGCAAACCAACCCCGACGAACTGGACGGGCTTTGGAAGCACAAGGCGTTTACCGCGACTTTCGCCAAGCTACCCGAACCGATGCAGCACGAACTTAACGCTGCATACACAGCCCGCATGGGCGCAATCACCGAAGAAGAAAAGGACGCCGCATAATGGCTACTACACACGTCTATGACCTCGCAGTGAAAACTGGCGAATACGAAAGCAACGGGCAAACCAAGTCACGCTATGAAAACGTGGGCAAGGTTCTGCGCAATGACAACGGCCAATTCATGCTGCTGAAAAAGACGTTCAACCCGGCGGGCGTCGATAGTAACGGCGATATGATTATGGTGTCGATGTTTGAGCCGCGCCAGCGTGACGGGCAGCAATCCCAAGGCGGGGGCCAGCAGCAGGGCGGATACGGAGGGGGCGGACAGCCAAGCAACCGCGACCTAGACGATTCCATCCCTTTTTAGGTGATGAAATACCGCAAAAAGGTTGTCTAAATGTTTGATTTAGCTTACAATAAGGCGGCAGACAGGGGGTCTCTCACCACCCCCTGCCAACCTAACCAATGTCGCCAATGGAGGGCGCTTATGGCTATCGAACAGATAACCCCCAGGGGGGATGATTCACAACATCTCGGAACCGAAATCTGGAAACCTGTGCCAAGTGAGCCGGGGGTTCTGGCAAGTTCGTGGGGTAGAGTCCTGCTGGCACCGGGTTATGCGCCCCTGCCAAATGGAGGGTTTCGACTTTACGCGCCGGAGCCTCGGCTTGGGAATGTTTCGAAATCTTCGAAGACAGCGCGACATGAATACAGGCTTGTCATGGTGAAAAGGTATGACGATCACCGGAGGCAAGCGCCGCGAAAGGTTCACCAGCTTGTTTGCGAGGCGTTCCATGGCCCTAAACCCTTTGAGACTGCGGTTGTTATCCACAAGGATGAAGACGCTCTAAACAATCGCCCCGAAAACCTCAAATGGGGCACCCAGAAAGAGAACCTGAACGCGCCGAAGTTCAAGGCATCCAAGCTAAAGGCCCCTCTAATCAAAAGGTGCATTCATTGCGGGTCGGACTTCCGCCGCAGGGATAAGGCGCAAAAATACTGCTCAAGCAAATGCTACGGGGCATCAAATCGAAAGTCTGGGGTCGCCCCTGAATGGCGGTGACACCCCACGGGCGGGCCTACCTGATCCGCCGGATAAACAGCGCCCGCAGCGTGAAAGCGTTGCGGGAGTGGTGGGCGAATAATCTTGGCGACACCTACCGAAACGACCCCGAATTGATCGCAGCGGCAAAGGCAAAGAAGGACGCACTAGATGGCAACGCGAACCGTGACCAACCCAGAGCAGCTAGACAGCCTGATCGCCCTTCTAAGAGCGCGTGACCTGCCGTTTACCGCCAGCATTGCAGCGGGCAAGGGGCGCAGCGCCGAGCAGAACAGGCTTCAACGCCGCTGGATGCTGGAAGCCGCCGAACAGCTAGGCACCGACACCGCAGAGGGCTTTCGCGGATACGCCAAGTTGCACTTCGGCATCCCGATCCTACGCGCCGAGAACGAACACTTCGCCGCCGAGTATGACGCCGTAATCCGCCCCCTGCCCTATGAGCAAAAGCTGCGCCTGATGATGGTGCCGTTTGACTTCGGAGTAACCCGCCAAATGACGACCAAGCAGAAGACGCAATACCTCGACGCCGTAGCGGCCCACTTTCGGAGCCTTGGCGTTGTCCTGACCATGCCAACGGAGCGCAACCAATGAGGGCCACAGTAATCACAGACGCCAGCTTTTGCCCCCGCACTAAGGCCGCAGGATGGGCCGCTTGGATACGCATAGACGGCATGGACACGCCGATCAAGAAATACGCCGAGTTCAAGACCCCTGTCAGGACTGCAATGCAGGCGGAAATGCTTGCCGCTATCAACGGCATTTGGCTGGCAAAGCAGCATGGCGCGACCACGATTTTACTGCAAACGGATTGCTTGGCCGTGGTTCACATGGTCGAAGGCCGGACTAAAAAGCAGCACCTGAAGGACGGGTTCACCCGCGCCGCTGCATCGGCTGGCATT
>TARA_R100000655_G_scaffold31123_3_pt1 | contig 21620 bp, 12 predicted proteins | sample TARA_R100000655 | Tara Oceans TARA_R100000655 (sample SAMEA2622497) | marine metagenome | biome: marine biome (ENVO:00000447); feature: deep chlorophyll maximum layer (ENVO:xxxxxxxx); material: "saline water (ENVO:00002010), including plankton (ENVO:xxxxxxxx)" | depth 90 m
GACAGGTGAAGGTTTAATATCTCAAATAGGAAAAGGTGGAAGCAGATGGGGTGGTAAATTTGCTACAGGAGAAGGAGCTATAGCTAGTGGTGTTAAAGGTAAAGTAACAGATATAAAAAGCACTATACAAGGGGTTAAACAAGGCTTTCAACATTTAGGCAATATAGGTCAAGGAGGATTAAAAGAAATAGGCAAACAAATAGGTTCTAAGATAGCTTCTAAATTAGGAATTAAAGCAGCTACTGGAGCAGCTACAACAGCAGCTACAGGGGCGGCAACTGCAGCAGCGACTGCAGGAACTACAGCGGCTACAACTGCCGCAGCTTCCGCTGGTGCTAGTGCTGCATCAACAGGTGTTATGGCTGCTATGGGACCTGCTGGATGGGCTATGTTAGCATTAGGTTTTTTAGGAGATAAGTTGTTTAAAAAACATACTTTTCTTGGTAAGTTATTTAGTGATGAAAGATTAAAGAAAAATATTAAATATGTAGGTAAATCAAATTCAGGTATTCCTATTGTTGATTTTGAATATAGAGATGAAATGAATATACCAGGAAGATTTAGAGGCGTTTTATCTAAAGATGTTCCACAAGCTAGAGAAGTTCATCCTTCGTATGGATTTGATGTAGTAGACTATAGTAAAATTGACGTAGAATTTAAAAGAATTAACTAGAAAGAGAGTAAATTATGGCATCGCCAAAAATGAGATTATTAGGAATCGAAGGACAACCAGGCTTACAGGCATGGGGGCTTCACCCAGGACCACAATCAGCTAGACCTGGAGAAAATCCATGGGGGAGAGGAACATTAGCTGTCCATCCTAATGTAGTTCCAGATGCGATTTTTTCAGAAGTTGGAATGCCAGGAGGTACAGGAGTTGCTGCTATAGGAGGAAGGCCTATCGTTAATGCAAATATACAGCCATTTAGCTATGATAGAGCTGTAAGTCATGGATTAAGTGGAGGTCATAGTGGATTTATTGGAATAGGTTCTAAGGCAGGTACTTATAGAGAAGGCATTCAAAAAGAAGCTGACAGGTATAGTGGGCAATTTAGACAACATTGGTATGACCCTTATATTCATGCTGCTATAGACTCACCTATAAAAGATGTTCTACAAGCTACAACTGCTCCTGCTGCAAATATACTTCCTCAAAATGTAGTTCAAGGGTATACAGGTCCTAGAGGAAGCTTTGCACATGGCGCAAAAGTTTTAGCTCCTGTTGCTTCTAATGCAGCAGTTGATGTAGGGGGTCTTGCTCAAGATTTAGAATGGGCTGAAAAAGATTATACTCAAAGTTTAGCAAATTTAGATACTCAAAGAGGATTTACAGCTGATAAAGAAGCTTTTATTGAAACAAGAAGACAAGAATATGATGAGGACATTCAAGATGTAGAAGCTGAAAAAGGAAGAAGAAGTGCAGATTTTGAAAAATCAAAAATAGCTGCGCATAAAACTAGAATGGAAGCATTAAGAGGTGGGGCTACAGCTAGAAGTGCTTTATTACTAGGTAATTTAGCTGGATATGAAAAAGCTCAAGCACCTATAGCTAGGTCTGGATTTGCTAGCTCAGGTCCTGCTCAAGCTGCATTTGAAGCATCTCAAGCTCCATTGCAAGAAAGATTAAGAGCATCTACAACAGGACAAAGAGATGTTGAAACAAAATTCCAAGATAAAATTGGAGGCTTAGAAGATAGATGGTCAGAGCAACAAGTTGGTTTTCAACAAAGAGTACAAGATATTGAAAGAATGAAAGATGATTTAGCAACAGAAGAGCTTGATATTCAACAAGAATATGCAGCGCATGACCTTGAAGAACAAAAATTAGGTAGAGGATGGAGAGATAGTAAAAGAGGATATATCAAGGGAGTGATGGACCTTTCTAAAGCAGTTGGAGAAGATATTTCTTCAGTATCTGATTGGATTGGAAGTATCACAGGAGCTCATAAAAAATTCGGAACAGCTTTAGATGAAAGTATGGTTTGGCCAGGCACAGACCAAGGTTATCGTTTTAGAATAAGAAATGAACATAAAGCCAATATAGCTGGTCAGCAAACTTTTGGCGCTCCTACAGGCGGATGGTTTAGAGAAACTGGAGGCTTGCAAGGAGTTACAGCAGGTGAAAAAGATGTTCAAGCTGCTCAAATGTTTGGAGATTATTTAGGAAGATTAACAGAAGCAGATTTTGCTAAAACAGCATTAGGTGATGATTGGCAAGATTTAGGAGTTGGTGATATTGATTATGGTGAGCTAGAAGAAGGTGGCGGTAAGCCGTAATGAGCGTAGATAGTTTAAAAGCAACGTTAGGTTTATTAGACATAATAAATAAAACATATGCTAGTGTTAATGAGAATAAAAGAATTAATGCTGAATATCAAAATTATGATGCTAAACTTAATAGCCTTGCTGGCCGTAAAGCAATAGAACAAGAAAACAAAACTATGGCAGAACTAACAGCTGCTAAAGCTTCTAATGACTTAAAAGTATCTAAAACAAATATTAAAGACAGAGTAGATGATTTAAGGCAATGGAATATTAGTTTAGATAATATAGATACTGGATTAAAGTCTCATTTAAAGACACAAGGCTTTGAAGATTTTGCCAATTTTAGTATTAATGATTTAGATGAAAATCTTACATTTGATTATCAAATAGCTAATGATTCAAAAACAACTTATGAAAATATGACTAATGCAGCAAACGCTAACGCTCAAGTTATTTCAGCTCTCGATGGTATGATGATGCAAGTTGAAGGTTTAAAAAGTGAAGTAGCTAATGTAGGATTTAATGCTGGTATTCAAGAAATACAAGATTATGCAGATTTTGAAACATATGTAAATAGCCCTGATAATGCAGCTTTATTTAAACTACCAAAATTAGACGCTAATGGTAATCCACTATATATAACTCATGATGATGGTAGTACTTCTATAGATTATAGTGAAAATAATAACTATTTAGGGGATGCATTCTTAAGAGAACAAACTGAAGTTGATAAAAATCCTATAGGTTATGTTCCTACTCAAACTGATATTAATGCTGCCATACTACAACGTGGAACTGAAGAAAAGAAACCTGAATTTACACAAGAGCAATTAGATGATATGTCTTTAATGGAAGTTAATCAAAGCTTAATAGATAATTCATTTAACCTTATAACTTCTGCAGACTTTACTAACCTACCTGATGATATGAAAAAATCAATGACAGATTTAAGTGGATTAAATATATCAACTAATTATTTATCAAAGGATGCTGGTTATAATAAAGAAGAAATATATAGTAGAGGTAAAGAACTTTACAATTTAACTGCTAAAAATATAGACACAATATTTTCTTATTTAGCTAATGATATAGACCCTGCAGGTTTTAATGTTAGAGATTGGGTTGGCAGAGGAGTTGAAAGTAATTATCCAGAAATATATAAAGCTTACGAAATGGGATTATTTGAAGGTAATTATAGACCAGGTGAAAGCGAAGCTCATATGATTGGAGGATTTGATAGTGAAGGCAGACAAACTTATCAAGGATATATTGGAGGTAAAGGTCAAGACGGATTGTTTGTATATAAAAACGATTTAGGTAATTGGACTTTTGATGAAGATAAATACAGAGCAGTAGCAGGAAAAATAGGGGATGATTCAAGTGAAGAAGTCATTAAATACTTAAGCCAAAATATATTAATGGCTAAAAAATTACAAGATGCTTCTCCATTAGATATAGGATATTTGCATTCAATGGATAGTGATGCATTTCAAAAAGCTTTAGAATATGATTTAAAACTTAAAAATGGTGAGATAGAACAGTATGAAGCTGATGCTTATTACCAAGGTATAATGAACAATAACAACAATCAAGATGTAGGTGCTATAAATGAATCGTTAAATAATATGAGCAATAATAGTAAGCTTGTTGGAAGTGAAAATATAAACATGGAAAATTCAGCTGCTATAGATTATAGCAATGTGTTAGAACCTAAAGATTATTTAACTACAACACCAGAAGAAGCATTGTTAGATTCTTTAAACTTTATTCAAAGCCAAATACCTGTACAAAATAATTTATTTACAGAAGAGCATGGAGCTTCTACGAAAGTTAATGAAAATTTAACATCAGGGCAAGCTTGGAAGCAAAAATATATGGAAGATAGAAAAAAGCCTGTTGGTAATCAGGAACAGATGAATAGGCAAGCTCAAGACCGTTATATACAAGAAAACTATCCAAATATGAAAGCATTTACTAGTGAAGATATATATAAAAAATTAGCTAATGACCCTAGATTTCAAAAATTAGATAGTTCTAAAAGAGTAGATTTAAGGTCAAATATAATAAGTGATGTTATTGATATGTATGGTAATATGCCAGAAGAAGATATACACAATTTAGATAATCTTGCTAAAATAGATAATATTATAGAAAAATTTTTGAGTGAATCTGATGCATCTAAGTATAAAAATTAATTTATAAGGGTATAGTATATGGCTGATAATTTTATTGGCTACACTTACAAAGAGTTAGCCGAGCTTTTAAGAAAAGCAAATCCAGGGATGTACAACAATACAGAAGACGTAGAGTTGGTTAACAGCTTTAAAGAATCACAACCTAATATGTTTGATTCTGTTGGTGGTTGGGATAAAGCTATTAACGAACCTGGTATATTCCCAAGAATGGGGTATAGGCTGAAAAATACATGGGACAATCTTTCACTTTTTGGATTACCTGCAGTAAAAGAAACCGTTCTTAATGCAGTAAATGTTAAACCTGACGAAGAAACAGATAAATTAATTAACACTCCAGGAAGTATTTTTTCCCCAAAAGATGTTGACCCTAATCAATTTAGACATCTTAACTCAGAAGCATGGCAAAACTTAGGTCAAGAACATTATGTTCCTTCTAGCATTCCTTACAGAGATGAAAATTTATCTGTAAAATATAAAACAAATGGCCCTCATTTTAGTATGCATAGTAATGAATTTAATACTTATGGATTAGATAATGTTGCATTAAACAATTACTGGGCAAATAAAGAAAATAATTACAACATGTCAGATGCATTAAATGGGCTAGAACAACAAAAAAATACAATAAGAAAAATGAATGTTAATCCTGAAAGTCCTCAATTTAAATTATGGGCATCATCTGCTATGGCTTTAGAAGATATACATAAACAAACTGAATCTATAGATGAGCAAGGAAGATATATTTCTAATGGATTAGGAGAACCTTTATTAGTTGAAGGTATGATAGAAACTAATGAAAGAAACTTTGCTAATTTAGTTTTAGGGCCTGATGCAAGTGTAGATGAAAAAGAAAATTATATTAATTCTTTATCTTATCATAGATGGTCTAATAAAAACAAAAAAGGAAGAAAAGACATTATAGATGAAGATGGTTTTGGATTTGATAAAGCTTTAGAAGAGTTTGATAAAAAACTAGAAGATGATATGGCTTATAAAGCTTGGTATCAATATACTCAATCAAGTGGTAGTGTTTGGGATAGAATGGAACACAACGGAATTAAAGAATTAGCCCCATCTTTTGTTGATGCTTTAAGCAGTATGCTTCCTGGTATTGCAACTGCAATAACTTTAGGAGGAACAAATTTACTTGCTAGAAGAGCTGGATTGCCTGGAATTCCTTTACCTGTTATAACTGAAGCTACTATGCAAATGTTAACATTACAAGACCATATTGGGTCTTCTAAAGAAGCAATACAACATTTAACTAAATCAAGCGTAATAACTCCAAATCAATATGAAAAAGAAATAGCTGAATATGAAAAAGAATTAAGAGATAAAAAGATAACAGGTATTGCATTAAACAATATATTAAGTGAATGGAAAAACAGAACCTATTCTCAAGATGAAAATGGCAATATTCTCAAACAAGGTATTAGTACTGAAGATGCATTATATACTACATATGCAAGTAGAGTTGGTTCAAGTATTTTTACATATGCAGTAGAAAAAAAATTAGGGTTTGGAAGACTTATGAAGCAGTATGGAAATCCTGGTAGAAAATATGTAGGTAAAACTTTTGGAGAGAATTTCCAGAATAATCTTAAAGATAGAATTCAAAAAATACCTGGAGCTAATAATATATTTAAGTCTAGCTCTGCTCATATATCAGTATTTAAACCTATTTTAAAAAATACAGCTGAACAATCTCTTGAAGAAGGTGTTCAAACTGTAGGACAAACATGGTTTCAATCTTCTAGTTCACCTTTAGGATATAAAGAAGAAAGCTATACTGACTTAATTGATTGGAATGAAATATCTGAAGCTATGTTAGGAGGTGCTTTATTAGGAGGTGGATTAAGTACTGTTGGAAGTACTTTTAGTAATACAGAACTATCAGAAAGATTTGCTAACTGGAAAGTAAGTAAAATGCCTTATGATTTCTTTCAAAATACTGTTCAAAAATTAGACAATGGTAATTATGGTATTTTTATTAAAAGCCCTACGTTTAAAACGGATGAGGGTGGAGCTGTAATATATGATGATGATGGAAAAATTCAAATTGAAGGTGAAGACTCTAAACAAATACCTGGTGAAGATATGGAGTTTTCAACTTTTAGAGAAGCCTTTGCTGTTGCTGAAGCTCAAAACAATGACGTTAAAAGACAGTTTGGAAAGCTTGCTGCAAAAGAAGGCTTGTATAACGATTGGGCTAATGCTAAAACTAAAATTAAAAAGATAAGTGAAGATAGTTGGACTGTTGATGTGCTGTCAGAAACAGGAAATGTTTTAAAAACTGTAACTTTTAATAATAAAAATCAAGCTCAAAATTTTAAATCAAAACAAGAAAGCTTTATCGCAGATGTTGAGCTAGATATTGAAGAAGCTGAAACTACAAAAAAAGATAATGAAATTGTTGTTAACAATATCGTAACTGAAGATGACCAAGGTAATGTTATTTCAGTAAATGATGACTTGTTATTTTTAGCTGGAAACTTTGGAGGAAGGCTTACAGGTAAAGCAAGAGATGCATGGGAAGAATATCTGTCTGTGAATGAAGTTCAAAACGAAAAGGATGTATCTAATCCTGACAAGGTTCTTGATATAATTAAAAGACATGGTTGGGATGCTTTAAATGCATTAAAGATGGATAAGCCTACGTTCATGGAGAACTTAACAGATTGGGAATATGATGAGCTTTTTCCAGAAGCTTACAATGAAATAGATAATATACTTACTGTCCCTACTGAACAAGAAACAACTTTAGATGAAGATACAGAAGTAAGAGATGATGACAGCGCTGGAATAGGAAGAGAAGATAGAGACATTATTGATTTAGAAGATGATGTAGTAGCTATTGATGATGATATCGAAATTACCCCTGAAGAAGAAAGCAAATATGACTTAGAAGTAGATGAAAGCTTTTCTGATTTAACTGATGAAGACTTAAGAGAAGAGTATCTAAAATCTAAAGTAAAAGGAGATGTTGAATCTGCATTAAAAACTACTAATCTTAGAACAGAATTAAAAGCTAGAGGATTGTCTGTTCCTAGAGTTACTAAAAAGGTAAAAGAAAGATTAGAAACTGAAGCTGTTGATACAAGAAGGCCAGAAGAAGTTTTTGATGCATTTGAAACTGATGAACAAAAAGCAGGGAAAAAATTTGCTCAAGAATTTTTAAACAATAACAAAGGCAGTGCATTAGGTTTAATGCAAGATTTAGATTCAAAATTAACTAATGAATTAAAAAGAGATAAAATTTCTAAAGAATTTTTTGATGCTGCTAAAAAAGAAATGAAAAGACTTGCTGAAAAAGAAAAGCAAGATGAGAAAGCTGGATTGAAATTACGCATTAAGGTTAATGCAAGTAAACAAGAAGAATTATTTGAAAAAGAACCAACTGGATATGAAAATCTTAAAGATGACGAACTAATTGCTAAGTTAAAAGAATTTAGAAAAAAAGTTGATGTTACATCTGCGGTAGAATCTACTCAAGTTTTAATAGAATTAAAAAGAAGGGGCATACCTGTTCCTAAAAAAGATGCTAAGCAAATAATAGATGAACAAGCACAAAGAGATAGGGAAGATGTCTTAGATTCAAAAGAAAGAAAAAGAGAAGAAAGAGAAAAGTTTGTAGATGATACTGTTGATTTCTTAAAAGAAAAGTTTATAGGACCTGATGGAAAGCCTTTATTTAATATCGTTAAATTAAATGAGACTGAACAAGACTTACCTGAAAATAAATGGAAAGGAAGATGGGAAGAAGAAACTAATACTATGTATCTTAACCCTAAGTATTTTGATAGAGATACTGCATTGCATGAATTTGCTCATCCTTTTATAAGAGCTATAGCTAACTCAAAAGGTGGGGTTGATATAATAAACAGTATATATGATGAAGTAGTTAAGGCTGATAAAGACGGTGAATTATATGACATAGTTATGAAAGGTTATGTAGAGACAGGAGATTTTGAAGAAGGTAGTTATGAATTTAAAGAAGAGCTAATAGCATGGGCTTTAGGTAGAGCAGCAAAAAATATTAAGGTTCAATCTCAAGAAGCACAATCTAAGAATAAACTAATTATTGCACTTAAAAAGTTTTGGAAAGCTTTAAAAGAAATTGTATTTGGAAAAGATGCACCTTTATATCATGAGCTATACAACTTTGTTAAAGATGGTGTTACTTTTGATGATATGGTAAGTTTTCTTGCTGATTCTCCTGACAAAATATCTATTCAAGACTTAAGTGTATTGTCTCTTGAAAAAGCAAATTCTCGTAAAGGTTTTGAGTTAATTGAATCAAATCCTATAGAAGATAATGTAGCAAGAGATTTTAATCAAAATTATCTATTACCAGCTGTGCAAAATGAAGTTTTACCTGCTGTTATTTCTATCTCAAAGACTACTAATAAATCTAAAAGAAAATTAAAAATAAGCAAATTTCGTAGTTCAGTAATAGAAAATTTACGTAAAAAATTTAATATCCCTAAAAATTTAAATCTTGATGAATATGAAAAAGAATCTGTAGCAAGAACTTATTCATTTGATGGTGCACAAGGTGAATCAAATGCTTTAGGTATTTCTAAAGCAATAACTAATTGGGTTACTGATTTGCAAGTTGAGCCTCTTACTGATTTTAATATTATTACAGACATGGAACTTGCAAGTATGTCAAAAGAATTAGCTGAAGAAATTAATAAAATAGGTATGTATGTTTTAAATCAAGTTAGATTTAAATATCAATTTGTAAATATTTTAGGTAGTGTAGAAAATTGGAGCAAAGAATCTATAAATAAAAAATTAAATGCTAAAAAAACAATGCTACCTGCAGCAGAAAAAAGAGCCATAAAACAATGGATGAAACAAAATATAGATTTAAAAGATAACAATATTGTGCTTGCTCAAAGCTTAATAGAGAGCTATAAAGCTTTTGTAAATAAAAAATACCCTATATACACAGGTATACAAATAAAACAAGATAGTCCTAATGATTATATACATATAGATAGTTCTTTAAGAGGAGACCTTGACACAAGAGCCATATCAGCTTCAGCTGAAGAAGATGTGTTGATGGACCCAGAATTTGCTCCGTATGTTGGAGTTCCTTCAGAAAGAATTATGTTCTTTACATCTCCACATAGCACAGTTCAAACTCATAGGCCTCATTATGCTGATTTTCCAGGAACTGATAAATCTGTAGGAGCAACTGGCTGGTATAGAGTATCTTCTGTTCCAGGATATGATGATATATTTGCATCTATGGAATACCAAAGCGACTATTTTAAAAATATCTACAGAAATCACGGAGATGTAATTAGCTTTATAAAAGACCCTGAAAAATTTATAGAATCTAAAATGATAAAACTAGAAGATACAAATCAATATATTTATAGCAGAATGGCTTTTAATGAAATGTTTTCAAATGTATGGAATGGTGTTTATAATAATATATATAAAGATAAAGAATCAGATATGTTACTTAACCTTCCAGATAATATGAAGAAATTTAAAGTTAAATATAAAGGTAAATTTCTTAAAATGTTGTATGATAATGTTTATAAAACTAATACTGATTATAATGAATTTTTAAAAATGGTTAATAAAGAGACTCAAGATGTTCTTTTGCATAGTTTATTTAGTGAAGACATTTCTAGAGCTTTTTCAGTAGAATTTATAAAGCTTATTGAAAAAGGAAAGTCTGTAGAATCTGCTTGGAATATTATTTCTAATATAATTGAAAATGAAATGATTGAAAGTGTAGAGACAACACATACTCTTGTAGAGAATGACAAATCTCTTATAAAAACATATTTTACAAATGCACTTAGCCCAGATATAGACAATCCTATGCTTACCAGTAAAGAAGAACGTCAAGCACTATTTAATGAAGGTATAAAAACTGCTGATTATTTAATAAAACTTTTTGAAACTGGAGTTATAAATGACCAATTAGAATATCATTATAAAAGTTTTTTATCTCAACTTATTAGAAAAAGTGTAGCGCAAAATAGTTATGCATATAGTAAAATTAAAAATAAAAATAAAATTGCCTCTACATTAAAAGAAAATTATGAAAAAGGCTTAGTGACAACTGAAGATATGTTAAATAAAGTTTTATCTATAATTGATTCTAATGAACCAGGAATGCTTGATGTTATTGTTCAGATGCATTCTGTAGAAAAGTCTTTCCATAAAATAAGAGTATTGCATTCAATACAAAATATGGTAGCAAGACAAAAACCTAATTCAACAAGCCCTGTTTACATATCTTTAGGTGCAGCAAATGCATTGCAACAAACACCAGGCTTTGCTAGTGATGTTACACACCCCTCGTATAGTTTTTATGCAACTAAAAATGAAAATGCATGGAACAATATATTAAATTTATTAGATGAACAAAACAAAGAAGATGGTAATATAGTAAAAGAATCTATTAATCTTATAATTCAAAAATTAGGAGATTTATGGAATAATAAAGATGGAATATCTAACGAAGAATTTATGAACTTTTTTAGTAGAGCTGTTAATCAAGGTAATATGTGGTATGGTAAGTCTTCTGATATGGTTGCTATGCAAGATTTTATCATTAAAGAAATGGTTGTAGAAGATAAGAAATTAAAAGGAAGAGATTCAAGTTTCTTTAAAGAATCTAGAAAGGTTTTAAATGAACTACAAAATGCAGGTTTAATTTCTTGGAAAGTAGTTACTCCTGAATGGGGTCGAGCTTCTTTTATAGAAATAACTCCCTTAAATAGACCAAAGCTGTTAGGTTACAAAGGTTCAAGATTTCAAAAGGTATTAGATTCTGAATCTATAGATTTAACAAAACCTAATGAAGAAGGAGGCGTTTATGACAAGGTTAATAAAAGAATTAGCTATCAAAAAATAGATGACCCTAGGTTGGCTAGAAATGCTGCAATAAATCATATATTTAAAGAAGCATGGATAGATATTAATAGAGTTGAAAAACAAGCTAGAGGATTTAACACTATTATAAATCCTGATAGTTTTAGAATTGCTATGCTTGAAACATTACCTACGCAAGAATTAAAAGACAGGTTTGTTAAATGGTACCAAGTTAATATAATAGGTAAATATACTGGACTAAAATATACACAAGAATCTATAGGTAAAGATGTTAAGGATTTACTACCTCCAGATAATACTCAAGATGCTATAGTTGATTTCTTTAATGACCCTGACATAAGAGAAGGTATGCATGAAATAGCAGAAAAAAATGAATCAGATGAAAGAGAAATAAATGCCAATGAATATTCTTATGATAGAGAGTTTGGTAAGCATGTAGAAAAAGATGATGCTGTTGATTTTAACAATAAAGCATATGAAATTATGAAAGACCCTAATATTCCTGTTGATAAATGGCTTCAAACTTGGGTTAGTTATGTTTCTAAAAAAATTAGTAAACGTTCTTATACTATTGACCAACAATTAAATCAAATGAAAAAATTCAATAGACTGTACAGCAATATAGCTGTTAATACAGAAAATGGTAATTATAATGAAAGAAATCAATTTTATGCTGTAATAAAACAAACAGACGAAGATGGTAATATAGTAGAAATAGACATACAATTAAAAGGACCTGATAATATAACAGCTAATGGTAGTACTAATTCTAATAAATCAAAAATAACTCCATTTGAAATGAACAATAAAAAAGGTGTTTTTTCATGGATTGATGGTAGTGATTTCTTAACTTCTCAAAATGTTAAAGATAACTTAGGTAGATTTGTAGAAGAAACATACGAAGATAGAAGTGGAATCATACAAACAAAAAGAAAGAAAGAATTAAAACCAAGATATGAATTTTTTAATGCTCAAGAATTAGAAGTCTTAGAAACTGCATTAAATAAAATGGGCTTTACAATAGCTTTATCAAGAGGCGATTCTTCTAAGTTAGGCATTGTAAGTATAGACACATCTCATTTAAAAGAAGCTAGTAGTGCACAAGCAGCTTTAAATTATTTTAGAAAAGAAATAGAAAATGGTTCTATTCCTATGGGAGAATGGTCTGTGGATGATGGTATAATGAAGAATCCACATGTAGCTAATATGATGAAAGGCAATGTAGCTGCTAACATAGCTGTGCATGAAGCATTTAAAAAAGTATTTCCTAATTACTTAAGTATAAACGCTGCAACATTTGCTAAAAGAATCAAATTACCTTTTACTCCAATGACTATAAGCCCAACTATGCCTAACGTTACTATGTATATAGCTAATAAAGAAAATTTAGTATTTAAATATAGAGATAAAGAAATACCAGGCTTTCAAACTGTACAAGGAGTAGACAATCTTTATATAGGAGATGGCGGAAGTATTACTGCTAAACAATTATTTGAAAAATTTGAAAACCATCATGGTTTAATTAAAGGTCAAGCTAAAGCTAAAACTGTTATATATAGAAATCAAAACGATGAAGGTATTGCAGTAAAACATCAGCATTATCAACCAGAATCTTTTATAGAAATATGGGAGGGAGATACTTTATTAGCAAAGGTAGATAAAAAGGGTAATTTTACTGAAGGAAAAGCAGCTGGTTTAGATATGATAATCACAGACGATGAAGCTAAATGGATGTATGGAGCTGACATTAATGTAGGTAATGTGGTAGAAGTAAGTGGTCAAGATATAGGTTTTACTAAGTATTCTGATAAGAAAAAACCTCAAAAATCAAATCATTTAATGCAATGGTATAGTTTTGTTTATGAGCCAGAAATGATACAAGCATTTAAAGATTATATGCTGCAAGATGTTAAAAATAAATTTAAAGAAGCTTACAGACCTTTTGCTGAGCCTACTAAAAAAAGTTCTCAAAAAGCTATAAAAGATATTATAAGTAAAATTGATTCTAATGATGCAGAAGGATTTAGAAATACCTTAGTAGAATTAAATAACTTAGGAGTTATATGGCAAATAGAACCTATGTTAAATGTATTATACCAAAATAAAGTTTTAAATCCTAAATTAAGAATGAAAGAACAGCCAGGAACTAAAGCTGATTTAGCTCCTAATTTAAGAGGAGATTTAAATCCTGGAGAAGCAGCTTTATCTAAGGAAAATGCAGATGAAGTTTATTTAAAGTATGCTGCAGTAAAAGATTTAACATTAGCACAAGCTAAAACAACAAAATTAAGTGTAATTAACGATTGGTTAAAAGAAACTCCTGTTAATATGTTTATTGCCAGAACCCCTGTTCCTCACGTTGGTGGCACTATGTTAATAAGAATTAAAAGATTACATGACAGAAAAGGCTTAGTAGAGCTTCATCCGTATGATGTATTTGCTAGATTAGAAGGTGACTATGATGGTGACTGGATTACTATGGAATCATTACCTTGGTTTTATGAAAACGGTCAATTCATATCTCCTATGGAAAATTCTATTGCAAGATTTTTTGAAGGTAAAGATGTAAAAGGTATTAATTTAGGTGAATTTGATAATTCTATGGGCGAATTACAAATGTCAAATAGATTTGATAGATACGAATTAATAGAAGCTATGACTTATAATAAACAAGGAGAAGTAGCAAATATAATTAATGTATATGGAACGTTAGTAAATACTGTAAATAGTATAGAGATTAGTGGAAGAAAAATACTTATTAAACCACCTAATGAAAAAAGAAGATGGGGAGCTAAAGTTAAAAGAAAACCAGTAGTAAAAAGTATGGGAGAAATATTAAGATACTACATGCAAGCTTCAGTAGATAATGCTAAATATATGTTGCTTTCAGAATGGGGTTACACTCAAGACATGGTAACAAGAGCTTTATTTAAATATGAAAATGGACAAACTATATCTGAAGATGATTATGAATCTTTAAAACCTCTTATTAAGTTTTTAAAATCAGCTACTAATATTATGAGAGGACAAGATTTTACATTAGGGAAATATAATACAGCTAAAACTATTGCATTAAGTGGTGAGTATTATGCATTTACTCAAAATAAAAATAGTTACGTTAAAGAAAATATAGGAGAAATAAATTATGATACAGGAGAGCTTATTCCTTCAATGAGTCATGTTAATATTGATTTTAAGAATACAATTTCTCCAGTTGAAGAAATAGCTATACTTCCATATGTTGAATTTGAAATATGGCAAAATAAATTTGATATTATAGGTGCTCACGAATGGCCAGGAGGTATTCATTACAACGTTCATAGAAATGCACATATAGATGGTTTAAATTTTATTAATGATAAACCTATGTTTGATGAATTTTTTCAAAATGCTATATCAAAAGATAGAAAAGAAAATATTGTAGGGCAAATAGAAGTTAATAAAAAATGGGGAAATATTGAATTTAAAAGTGAAAGCGATTGGGCTCTTAGACAATGGAAATTTGGAGAAGCTTACACAGATTTAATGGCTTTTAAATGGTACAATCTTATGAATTATGCTGAATTAAATGGTAAGCCTAATTTCATGGAACAAAATCAGAAAGCTTTAGAGTTTAAAACAGAATTTAACAAAAGATATAAAAAACTTTCTAGTGTTTCTAAAATGGCAGCAACTTACTCTTTTCTTAATGGTGCAGTTTTAACTATGCAGGAACAACATTCTAAAGCTCCTAAATGGTTTCCTCCATCAAGTGATAAAGCAGTAGAATTTCAATTGCTTGAAGAAAATATTTTAAGTAATTTTGTAGATGTTTATAATGATAATGTTGGTAAAAATAGAAATATGAACAGTCGATTTGATAATGTTATAGATTTAATGTATAAACAATATATAAAGGAAAGCTGTGGCTAATACAAAATGTAGTATATTAAGAGAAGGGGCTGAAATAAATAAACAGCTTGACGATGCTGTATTAGAAGCTCAGATTGATGAGGCTAATTTATTAGGCGTTGAGGAAATAAATCAACTTATACAAGATAACTTATTAGAAAAAGCAATAAAAGTAGGAAAAGAAAAAGGTATTGATGTAGGAGAAGATACTGAAGAAATAGAAGAAGCTGTAAGGTATTTAGTAGGAGAGTTAGTTCCAGAAGAAAAGATAGACAAAGTAGTAAAAAAGAATTATGGAGAAGCTGGAGATAGGTATTTATTAGCTACTAAAATAAATGCTTTAGTTAATGGAAATCCTATTATAGGTCAAATGGTTCATGAAATGATTTTACAATTTATGCCTTCTGGTAATATTTCATCATCAACATCTCAATGGGTTAAAGGGGAGCAAATAAATGTTCCAAATTTTGCAGGCATTAATAAAAACCTTACCCCTGAACAACAATTATTAAGAACTTTAAAAGTTCAAGAAATAGGTACATTAAAAGTTATATATAACGAAGCATTAAACATGGCTACTGCAGGAACTGGAGAAAGCTGGGCAAAAGGAGTTATAGGTAAAATAGTATCTAAATTCTATAATCCTAAAGAAAAAGGTAAAACAGAACGTAGTGGTGCATGGATGAAATTTACAAGTCATGCAACTCGTTATTTTAATAATATAGAAAAAAATATAGAATACTTTCTTAAAGATAGAAAAGTAAAACAGCCAGATGGTTCTCAAAAAACATTTAAAGGAATGGACAATGTTTTAAGAGATGTTAATACATTATCTGAAAAAGTAAATATCAAGGTTCATAAAAACGATTTAAGAACAAAAGGTGAATTATTTACTGAGTTTTTTGTAATGAATATGACTGGAGAAATTTATTTTGATAAAAAAACCAATAAATTTATGATACATCAAGATTATGGCCCGTTAAGAGATGCAGATAATAAGGTTAGATTATGGCCTGATGAAACTATAATGCATGGTTTTTCAAATCCTATAGAACTTTCAAAATATAGAAATGGATTATATTCTGTAAAATTTAAAACTAAATCTCAATTCAATTCTTTTACCAAATTAAAAAATGATGCTACAAAAGTTAATGAAAGAGTATTTAAAGAGACTAGAAAGAACTATGAAAATTCAGTAAAACTATTAAAAAAAGCAATAAAAAAACATTTTGTTGGCTTACCTGATGCTCAAATAGAGTTGTTGTTTTTTGAAGACTGGAAAGTAAAACAACATAAAGAGCTTTTAAATGAACTAAAAGATTTAGATAAAAAAACAGGCACTAAATATATTAATACATATAATCTTTTTAAAGATACTTTCGGAAATATAGCAAGTGTTAATCTTTATTTAAATAGAGTTAATGAATCTCAAGGCAAGGGACAAAGAAAACATTACTGGCCTACTATATATCCTATACAAACTATGACTATAATGTGGGATTCTTATATTGTAGACATGCAAAGAGAACTTAAAATAGCAAAAGATAATTTAGAAAACTTTAGAAAAGGCGAATACGATAAATTAATAGCTAAGAAAAAATTAAACCGTAAAGAGTTTAAAAAAGACTTAAAAAAAGAAGTAGCTAAATATAATTCAATAGTTGATAGAGCTATAGAAATAAAAGACAATAGAGAAAATAAATATAAAGAAGATACTTTATCTGCTAGAGAGATACCTTTTGCTAGAGACCACAGACATTTAAAATCTATAACAAATGCTTTTGATATTAGATTAGGCAGAAAAGACGGGGCAGTATATAGAGATTATTTAATGCAAATAATGAGTTCTATAGAAAGAAATCTTTTTACAGTATCATTGTTAGATAGTATAAATATTGCTCAATCTGATGTTGTTGTTCGAGCATTGGTAAATTATTATAAGGTTCCTTTTGCTGACCCTAGTGTGGAGGGTGGAATAATAACTTCAAGTGATGAATCTGTGTCAGCTATGTTAAATAAAGTTGGTATCAAAATTTCAGGTGATATTTTAAATAGATTTAACAGAAGAATTAATAAATGGTTAACAGCTTCTAAATTAGGCGGAATAAGTACATCAATATTAAATAGAAGTGCTATTGTACACAATATATTAGATAGAAATAGGCAGGAAACTTCTAGAGCTAAACAAGTTCTTTCAAATAACAGAGAAGAAGTTGAAGAATTTTTAACAAAAATTAATATAGCTGCATTCCAAGATTTTTTTAGTTCAAATTTAATTAATGGTAAAGCAGGAATTGAATTAGATAATGCTACTATAGGCAAAATATATATGATTATGCTTAATTATCCAGAATCAAAACAAAGATTTAAAAACATGGGTATTTCTAAGCTAAAAGATTTTCTAATTAAAAACAAAGTTTCTGAAACTAAAATAAAAGCATGGGCTAAAGATAAAAAAGCATTAAATATATTGTCAGAAAAAGCTTCTGCTATACAAATGCAAAAAGAATTTTCTAAAGTTCTTGAATTGTCTCCTATGTATAATTTAAAAATAAAAAGTATTATGAGTCAAAATGCTTCTAAAGAAAGATTAAAAATTATAGCTCAATCTAAAAAAGATACAATGCTAAATAAGTTTGTAGGCTTTGCTATTACTCAAGAATACGAATTAAATAGATATGCAAATATGTTCAATTGGCAATGGACTTTACCTTCTAAAATATATAAATCTACAGGAGATTGGTTTAGCTTTTTAGGAAGTGTTAGGAAATCAGTGAAAATGACAATGAGCGATAGTGAAGCTTATATTAGAAGTATATCTGCAATATCTGGAATATTAAAAGCTCAAGAATTAGGCTTTCTAAGAAATGATATAAACTTTTGGGAGTTTCAAGGTAAGGATTTAGAAGCTGCATCTGAAATAGGAAACTTATTAGCAGACTTTACTAATATGGGATTATCTACTACAGATATGGCTCAAATAGGATGGGGTGGATTTGGTAGTATACAGCAAAAATTTAATATATGGGCTCATCAAAGAAGAGGCAGAGAAGCTAATATTGCAAAGTATGCATATATAGCTGCTCAGGAATTAAAAGATTTAGGTCAAACTAAGTTTTTTGATGGTAAAGCATTATCTAAAATGATTTTACAAGCAGTTAAAGGAAACTTACCTTTTGTTGGTGAAAGATTAAATACGATGAATGCAACACAAAAACACCAGGCTCATTTAATGAAATTTATATATACGGGAGTTATGCCTGCAGTATTACTTGACCTTGTTATATGGGGACCACTAGGAAATATAGCAGGGTTTGCTCTTTTAAACAGGGTAGTTAGAGTAGCAGGATTTGAACAAGTGTTAAAAGGATTACCTTCAGCTAACGCTAGATTGCTATCTCTTCCTATAGGATTAGCAATAAAATTTGCTTTAGGAATGTTAGATGGAGATGACGAAGAAGAAGAATTAGGTAACTTCTTTCGTTATTATTTAAGAGAATTACCAGGAACAGGTTTTGGTATAAGCTGGTCCTTTGACCAAATATTATTACTTTATCATATTTTCTCTGAAAACAACGTAGAAGCTGTTAAAGTTGGTGTTGATGCTGTTATAGGCCCTATTTCTCCATTACCTACAGTAACTAAAACAATAAGAGGGGCAGCTATTCAAGCTATAGATGATTAACAAATTACCTTATTAGAAAAATAAAACTTCTTACACATTAACTTGCATATAGACGTTTTATTAAAATAATTTAAATCTTCGTATGTATCATCTCCTAATATTTCTTCAATTAAAAAATCAACAACGTTATTATTTATAGTATCTTTAAGACTCATTTGTTTCTCCTATAATCTTTAAAAATTCTTCTAGCTCTAAAGCTATATATGTTTTGGTTCTATTTCTTTTAAATACAACAGCAGGTGTATAATTACCACAATTATCTTCAGCTTGAGACAGCGATTCCCATATATTTAACCTCTCTTGATTTTTACATTCAAAGCTAAACGGTATTAAATCTCTGGCTGCAGGAGAGAGAATGATGTCTTCACCAGACTCTCCCATTACAGCAGTCTTTACATCACCTTCCCTTAAACTAGGAAAGTAATCATGAATCTTGTCTCTTAGAAAATTCTGTAGGCGTCTTCCCTTGCCCTTCCTTGACGATGGTTTCATAAAGTCCTCTATTTTTTATTAGTTTTAGAACTGTTTCTAACGATTTAGTTCTTTGTTCCCTAATAAAATTTACTAACTCTTTTACCACATTGTCAAGCTCTTCTTGTTTAGAATGTCTAGCATATTCTATAAGATGAGCAGCTTTTTCTTCAAGACTATCATTACTAAGCATCGAAGTCTCCTATTATGATTGGAACTTTTTCTTTTGTTAAGCGTTTAAAGCCTAAATCTTTTGTATTCATAGCATATTTATGAACATCGCTTTTTATAGCCTCACATACATGGTCTAATGCAGCTTCGTTCATTTGTATACCGTACTTTAAAAAAGTTTTTCTAATATACTTCTTTGATAACAACATATCTTCCTCTATTATTATTTTCATTATAGACCTATCCTTGTTCTAATTCTTTTAAACAAAGATTCCATTTCAGACATTCTTTGGTTAAGGTCTAGTATTATATCTTTTAAATCATGAGCAAGTTTAATAAACTCTTCATTTTTTTCTTGCTTTTTTACTTCTTTTTTGGTTGTTTTTTTCTGGGATACCATATCCATACTCCTTCATTTGTTTTACTGATACACGTTTTATAGTTTCATTCATTAAAGCTTCAAAGCTTACTGGCTCTATAGCTTTTTCTTTATAGCCACATTTAGGACATTTTTTCATTATTACTCCATTTAAGTTTATACTGTAGCATCTTTTTCTTTCCGAACTTTTTTAGTTGATGCTCCATCATTCTTATCCAAATGTCCTTCTTTTCGTGCATTTTCTTCCTCCTCGCTTAATTTATGAAGATTTTTTTGTTTTTCTAAATAATTTTTAAAATCTGACTCATCACCTTTATATTTTATATAACTAGATAAAGCCACTCCTACGCTATCTAACATTCTCATTGTAAAATTAAGTTGAGAAGTTAGTATTTTTTGAGTTTCGTTTAACTCTTTTATTGTTGGTTTTTTTGCCATTCTATTCTCCTTATTGTTATGAAAGCCTGCCCCCTAGAAAGGGAAGGGACAGGCCTTCGCTTCGGCGTTCCTCCGTTAATTAAGACGCTGCATTCAAGAATGTATCAGTTATACGCTGATTATGCTCGAATGACGCCATAGTTGGTTTCTCATCATGCCATAGAACGTTAGTGCATGAATTGTAGAAATCCCATACTCTTGCTTCGTTATCATGAATTGCTTCTAGATTACTATGTAAGAAATTAGAACTAATTTTACCCCATAATGTTACAGGAATGTCATTTAATTCATGGTTTCTTATATTAGCTAGAGTGTTTAAATTGCATGGTGTTTCTACCATTTTTCTCATTTTACTAACAACTGTTTCAATGTCTGGTCCACAATTGTCTACTACTTTTGCAGCTTTAATAATCTGCTCCTCATAATCTTCTGATGTTTTATCGTGCTTAAACTTCATTAGATTCATGTAATCTTTTGTTATCATACCATTGGTACATAATAATCTTACGAGGAACGTTCTAAACTGCAGGGATGTAGAGCCATCATAGCTATTCCAAAAACCCATACCTAATGCAATATCATCACCTTCTGTTACTGCTACTTTATCTGATTTACATTGCATGAAATAACCGAATCTTCTACCATCAAAGAACTCTCTAGAGAATTCCCATTCCATGTTAGATTCTGTAGCTATTTGTTGAGCTAAGTCTCTTACATCAGCATTAGGAACAAGCAAGTAATTACTTCCCACAACACCTGCTTCTTTCCATAGCTGTCTACCTTTATTATCTTCATGCTTTCTTTGCACTGCAAAAGCAGAAGACTGGATGCCTTCAAAATCTAAAGGCACTTTTCTGATTTCTCCATAAGGATGTATCATTTTAACCCCCTGACGTGTTTGTTTGTTTGTAATACTACTCCAGGAATATCATTACCTTCTTTTAATTCCTCAAGTAGTCTTCTTTTATCCAGTCTTAGTTCAATCTTTTCAACATAATATTCTTTAGGTATTTTAGATTCATCTAATATTTCTACTTTACCTGTTTCTATTATTTTAATAGGATTGAAATCATCATGTGCTGGTAGTTGTCCACTAACTGCATAAGCTTCGACAACAAGACCCTTTAGCCTTTCTTGAGTATATTTAAGCTTTTTCATTACTAAATCAGCTTTTTGTTTATACTCTTTTGCTAAAGAAATCTTGCTATCAATATTCTTATAAAACCAGTAAACACCATTTTCCTTCTCATGTAATTCAGTA
>TARA_R100000655_G_scaffold47308_1_pt1 | contig 21486 bp, 8 predicted proteins | sample TARA_R100000655 | Tara Oceans TARA_R100000655 (sample SAMEA2622497) | marine metagenome | biome: marine biome (ENVO:00000447); feature: deep chlorophyll maximum layer (ENVO:xxxxxxxx); material: "saline water (ENVO:00002010), including plankton (ENVO:xxxxxxxx)" | depth 90 m
CTCCACCACTTGAGGGATCAGAACCAATTACTAAATCATATTTTTCATAAGTTACTTCAGTTCCTATGCCTACCTTTAAGTTTGTTGCGATACCACTTCTTACAACCCCAGAATCTACGGCTTGATTAACAACCCATCCCTCCGTCGTATATCCAACAACATCATTTAAATATAATCCACTACCATAATAAAAATTAGCGGTAACAATACCAGCATTAAGAACTGTGTTATTATTTGAGTCTGCTGCTTGAGTTATATCTGTGGTTCCTATTCCAACACTTCCTAAAATTGTAGAGATGCCAGTGGCATAAAAATTAGTTGAAGTAACTAATCCCGTTACCGTTACACCATCTCTAAAAGTAGAAGATCCATATACCTCTAGATTATCTCTTGGAATGGTAGTTCCCAAACCAACCAATCCAGCTGCATTTACAACAAATTTATCTGTATCAACTTGTATCCCATTTTGAAAATTATAGGATTTATTATAATTTGCCATTGATAGCTACATTTTTAGTTATTTATCTGATAATTTTTGTTCAAGGTTATCAACCTTCGCAGATAATTCTTTAACTGCCTCAATTAAAAGTGGCACCAACTTATGATACTGAACAGATTTAAATCCATCATCCTTAGTTCTAACCACACCTGGAAGTCCTAGTGCTTCAACTTGTTGTGCTACTACACCAGTGTCATCCCCTGATTGAGTAGGATGTCCTTCTTTCCAAGTAAATGTATTACCACTAATGGATATTACTTTATCCAAAGAATTAGGAATAGGAACAATGTTATCCTTTTGGTTCTCATCAGATGGACTAAAGAACGCAGTTATGTCACCTGCAACTTTAAGTTCTCCACTACTATCACTAACACCATCTCCAATTTGAACACCATAATCTTCAGTAGAGAATTTTCTTGTTCCATTATGATAGAGAACTGCACTACCAACAGTATTAAAATCAGCACTTACTGTACTACCATCCTCCTTAGTAATATAAACATTATGGTCACTTTGTAAATAAAGTCCTCCAGTTCCAGTTTCTCTTATGACAGAATTTCCACCATCATGTACAATTTGTAAATCATTATCGGTAGTACCAAAATATAATGATATATTATCATTAAAGGTAGTACTAATAGCCCCACCAGGATAGGAGAAACCTGTTGCATTACTTACATCACCATAGAATGTGCCAGCAGTTACAGAACTTGCTACTGATACATTTGCAGCAGTAACAATACCACTAAATCTAGCATTTGTTCCATTTATCTCTCCACCAATATGCATACTCAACCCAATACCAACACCACCAGCAACTTCTAATGCACCACTAGTCGTATTGATAGCATTAGTTGCGTCGGTAATCTTTAATGGACTTGATTGAGATCCAGGACTGTTAAATTTAACAGTATTATTAAAGGTTACAGGGCCATCAAATTGTGAGAGGAAATTATTATCCTCACCACCTTCAACAACTAACCTTTTCTTAATTGTTACTTCATCAAATAATCCACTCAATACTGAAGGTATTTGACCTGTTACAGTTGGGATTGGTGTGTCATAAGTAGTTTCCTCACCAGTTGCAGATGATTTTTTAAGGTTTCCAATATAGAAATCACCTTTACTATTCATACCAGTATAAACAACTATACCACCACCTTTCTCTTGTGACTGAGATAAGAACTCTTCTCTTTCTGTAAGAGTTCTGTCCTGAACCTGTGGAAGTGCGGTTGAGTAGTTTCCTGGCCCGTAACCAAGATACTCAAATGTATGACCTGATGCTCTAAGGATAGATGGTCTTCTAAATTCAACTGGAAGTGGTTTAATCTTTTTGATTAAAGAATTGGCATCATGTGTTTGTACAGGAGTTCCTAATGCTCCTCGGATAACGGTAACATTATCACTACCTCCTCCAGTCAAAGTTGGAGAAGCAATCCTCATTATTTCATCATCTATTTGAATATAAGATCCATATGGGAACCTTTCAATAATACCTGTTTCTGAACCTGGTAAAGAAACTTGTATTACATTATCACTTACAATAGAAGTTAAGTAAGCATATTGTTCCTCAAATACAGGAGTACTTCTAATTGCTAGATTTTCATTGGTCTTATCAGATACTTTCTCATTCGCAGAGAATCCATGTTTATAGATTTTAGAAGCTGCTAAATTAACATTAGTAACTGCAGAGAATGAATCTACATCTATTTTTGATTGAACTATATAATCACCCAAATTATTATCACTACTATCAATTACTCTAAAACTATTACCAGCAAGTAATCCATGAGCAGCAGAACAATTAAAGGTAGATATTCCTGAAGTTGCATCATATGTATCTGATGAGACTGTGATAGAAGGTGCTACTGATAATGCATATTGAGTTGCAACAATATCAGGATCTCCAATAGTTCTAGCAATAGCAACTTGAGTATCACTAGGAGTAGTGGTTATTCTAGTATAACTATCAGTTGCAACACCAACACCAGTAAATTGAAGTACATTACCAATAGTAGAAGTATAATCTTGAGTTCCTGTAGCTACAAAGGTTGCATTACCATCACCGCCACCAATAGCAGCAGTATCATAGTATAAAGTAAGTGTTCCTGAAGTTACACCCAAATATCCTGAACCCTGTGCAATCAAAGTCGCAGAAGCAACAGCTCCTCCAGTTACTTCTACTCTGGCGGTTGCACCATACCAAGTAGTTAAACCAGAATCATTATAAAGTTTTACGTTTTGATAAATTCCTGTAGCATTATAATTAGTTCCTGCATTTCCAACACTTCCACTAGTAAGACTACTAAAATTATGCCTATCACTGAATGTAACAGTAGATATTCCTCCAGAAAGAGTAGATACTGAAGATACAGTAATACCTATACCTAAACTCGTAGAAAGAATATTGGTACTTTCTCTGGTTATACTCTTTTTAAGTTCATTAGTGGCAACTTGACCAAGTGGAGATCTCTTAGCAAAAGAAGCAGCAGCTTGTGGATTATCATTAGGATTATCTCTATCCTGTTGAGGATACAAATCTGTCACATTTTGACTATACTTCAAGGAAGTAAAGGTCTCTGGTATTGCATTATCAGCAGAAAGTGTATAGATGTGATAGATACCATCTTGCTGACCCCTAATATATTCAGATACTACCTCATTTCTATAGATATAAAGGTTTTTTTGTAAATTATTTCTTTGATATCGTGGTAACTCAGTAGATCTAATTGTAGTGATACCTGTCATTGAAGATCCAGGAGTCTGAGAATTAGTATTATACTTAAACTCCATGTTATTAGGAACACTGCTTATAGTAAAGGTTCCATTATAACCACTATTAGCTGCACCTACAGTGTTAGCAGAATCTTGAACATTCTTAATAATTACAGTGTCTCCAACATCTAAGGTATGAGGAAGATCTGTTCTTATAGAAGCAATTCCAACTGTTGAATCATAGAAAGATGTACTAATAAAACCTGGATTTCTATCAAATGCATAATCACTATCGGTTAAAAGACTTGTTCTAGTGAAATCAGTATCAGTAGTTACTCCTGTTGAACTTGATTCTTGAATTATAAATCCATTTTCTGGATTTTTAGCATCAGAAGACTCTTTTGGAATTACAACTCTTAATTGATAAATCTTTTCATCTAAACTTCTCGTATCATCTTTTCTTTTTACATAACTTGAATCAGTTTGAGTAACACCTGCAGTTGCAAGAGCAGAAAGTTGTCCTGTAATAGTATTACCTGTACTATTAACAGTTAAATACCAATTACTCTTAACAGAATCCCATTGTATTGGATGGCCTGATTCACCAGGAGATTTATCAGTAACCCTAGAAACAATCCTAAGATTAGTTCCCCCTGAAACTGTAATTTCTGACCCATTTGCAGCATTAGACTCAGAAGATGCTAATTCAACTTCATTTGCACTTAGAGTATTTTTTGTTGTCTCTGTTATTACATAATATACCGTATCCTCAGATAAATTTTCTGGTAGATCTCCATCACTACTTACAATAATAACCTTTTCTCCTGTAGTTAAATTATGACTACCAATAGCAAAGGTATTAGTGGTGGAGATAGGTGGTGTAACAACAGAATAAGATATTTCTGAACTACTACCATCTGGCATCAAAATTTCTGCACTATATGGAGTATTTGAAATATCAACATATAATTTATCACCAAGAGCAGCACCTACCTTATAACCTTGAGCATTAAAAGGTGGTTTAATATCTTCACTATTATAAGAAGCTAAATATAACTTAGAGGTATCAACTTCAGATGTATCAATAGATAACCAATCAACTTCTTCCTCTACCGATTCAATACTTCGAGGAGAAACAATAGAAGTAATAAATGCTCTATCATCTCTTAAAAATGCTTCTTTCTTAAATCCATCAGAAATCAAAGCTAATTGACCAAAGTTTGAGTTAGAGTTGGTAATGGAAGCATCACCACCACTTTGTGCCTCAAAATGTTTAGTATATCCAATAGCAAAGACAGAAACTATCTGTAAAATAGCATCATTGGTAATCTTAATATGACTTGTTTCCCAACCTGGTCGATATATTGCTCCCGAATCTAAATGATATACCTTTCCTACAGTGGTTACTGAAGATCCACCTGATAATTCACTACCATCTACTGCACTATAACTATTTGATTGATAGGTTCTAGTACCTGCATCATATTTCACAAAAGCACGATCATCTTTTTGTAGAGATATACCAGTAAACTGAGCAACAACCATGGATTTAAAACCAGCTGCATTATTACCATCAGCCTTCATACCATTCATACCCCATACTGATCTCATAGAACAGTTAAAGATATAAGGAGAAGAACCTTCTACAGTATCAGTTTCTATGGTTACAGTTGCTGAAGATACATTACCTGGTCCAAAGTTAGCAGGTTCTCGTGCAGCTTGTGGACATGTATAAGTAAATACTTTATCATCCGTATCACTTACATATGTAACAAGTGCTGAAATATTATATCCAGTTGGAGATGAAACACCTCTTATTTTAATTGGGGTTCCAACCTGAAGATTATGTGGAGTAGTAGTGGTAACTGTTACTACAGATGTGGCACCAGCATCAGTACCAGCCTGAATCTTAGATAATCTAAGAGGATCTTTACCAAATGCACCAACAATTTCCCACTCTGGTCTTTGTGGTTCAAATGCTAATAAATTTAATGGATATTTTTGAGTATTTTCTATAGGTCTTGTAGATCCTTCATTATATGCATTTCCTACTTTATAGTAATACATATCAAGATCATTACTATCATAACCATCTACATTATTAACACCATCACAATATTCAAATACTGTTAATTTATTATGTGAGAATGTAGGAAATGCCTGTTTACCACTAGTAAAAACATTATTATCAGTATAAACTAAATCTAAATCATTCCCATCAAAAATAGAAAACTGCCAGAAATAACATGAACCAGTTACTTTAAATATTGAAGAAGTCGGAACCGTATCATCTGTTGGGTTTGGAACATATTTTGGTCTTATCTTAGTTTTTCTTAAATCTAGTCCAACGATAGATGTACCTCTAGGTACAACAACTCCACCATCAACACTATTAAACTTATAAAGAATATTATCTCCTTGTGTTATATCAAAATTACTATTTAAATCTAAATTTAATGTATTCTTAGCAAGAGTTCCTGCTCCCTTATCATTTTTGGTTCTAACTTTCGCCTCATTTCCATCAGCATATATTGCTAAACCTGGTCTATTATCAACTGTATGCTCACCAGGCATTAACAAGATTGTAGTTTTCTCTATAATATCATTACTATTTCCTTTAACATAAGAAAATCTAGCAGATTCAATTAAAGCTCTTTGTAAGGTTTTAAAAGGTCTTGCAAGTGAATTACCTTGATTATCAATCGTGTCTGTTGAGTCTAAATCGCTTGGACTCACATATAGAATACGACCTTCTGTATTCTTTATAAAATTATCTAATTTATTCAGAGGCATGGGATTATGACTACTAAAATTATTACTATATCTTATTTAGTTAGCTAGATCTTCTTCATATTTTCGATCATCAGGAAGATCTTCAGGATTCTCCAATTCTAGTGAAAATATTAGAGGATTAAATTCTTCTTCCATCAAATAAGAATGATAATTATACAATTCTTCTACATTATATTCTTTTTGATTATCTGCAATAATTTTAAGACCTGGTATTTCCTCAGTGCTTACTCCAATATCTTCTAATTCATCCCATGTAAAAGGAATATCATTTATAAAATACATCCTGACTATTTTTCTATTCTCATTTACCCAATCTTTATACCAACAATAGGTAGAAGATATTCTATAAGAAAAATTAACTTTCACAACCACCCCCAGTTGTTTGGATTCTAAGCCATTCTTCTTCGGTTATAGTTATATGATCTGCTAGTTCATAAAGAGGTTTACCAGTTTTTACATTTTTTTTATTAGATACATATCCTTGCCAAGCAGGAGTATTACCCTTTTTATCAGCATTAGTTACCTTATAAGGTTCCACGTTTCACTTTACATACCTGCGATATTTATACATCAGTATATACTAATCTATCTTCTGGGCATGATGATCTAACCACACTCAATACATTCATAAATTGTTCGGTATTATCGCATACGATTTCCTTCGTATCTCCTTCATTAGAATAGAGATAAAAAGTTTTCTTTGTGGGATCAACCACACACTTCATTAAATATTCTTCGTCCATCCATGCAGTAATGTGACTCATGATATCATATCATAAACAACGTTGTTTGTCAAGATCTAGATTTTAATTCATCTACTTCTTCTTTAAGTTCTTTGATTGCCTCAATTAAAAGTGGAACCAATTTTTCATACTTAACTGCTTTGTAACCACTGTCTCTAGTAGTAACTACATTAGGAAGTCCTAATTTTTCAATTTCTTGTGCGATGACACCAACATCATCATTCCCTTGTTTATCATCGTCAGATTTTTCATTCCATGTAAATGTGTTACCACTAATTGAGGAAACTTTTGCAAGTGCATTTTTTATAGGAGATATATTATCTTTTAATCTTTCATCAGAAGAATAAAATGCAGTAATGTCACCCATCACACGAAGAGCACCGTCTAGTGGTCTTACTTGTAGTCTAAGATTGTCATTAACGTAGACATCTTCTGTTTCTGAAGATACTGCAAAACATATCTGAAAGTACGTATTATCATTATTTTGTTTTAAGTCTACACCACCAGCTCCACCTGATCCCCATACAACAGATGCACCAGGACCACCACTGGTTAGTACTTGACCTGATGTTCCATAATTGGCACCAGCAATTCCAATCTCTCCTGCCTTTCCGATACGTAATCTTTCCGCAAGATTACCAGAAGTGAATCCACCACCACCTGTAAAAAACTTGAGAGATGAGAAACTATCAGTACCAGGACTTGTAACAACACGTTCTATCTGGATACGAGCATCAGCATCATCATCAGTTATTTTAAAATCTATGTAAGGGCCGTCATTAGGATTAGCAACCGAATCGGCTCTTCTTATTAAAATTCCACCATCGGCAGTTAGATCACAATAATTCTCACCACCTGTTTTTAAACATCGTATACGATCACCATACTTGTATAATATACCATCTCCCGCTTTATCATATTCTAACGTTGAAGCAGCAGCTAAAAAAGTAGAATCATTAAACAGAACTTGTTTATCAGATCCTGGAACAGAAAAACTAGCAGTACCTGTGGCAGTTATTTCAGTTCCACTTATCGCTAAACCATTTCCAGCAGTTAAATAAGTTAACTTTCCAGGATCATCATCCCAAAATACAATTTTATCAGCAGTAGCATCATCGGCCTTTAAAGTACTACCATCAAGATCCAAAATATCTGCTACTGTTGTATCTAATGTTAAACCACCAGCTGCTCCTGAACCAGTAATCGTAAGTTGAGTAGCACTATTACGAGTAACAGTAACGCCACCTGAACCAGTTATGGTAATATCATCATTCGTAGTACCATCACCCAATCTTAATACAGGATTAGCATCAGTAGCTGGATCACCAGTTTGCTCAACAGTTAAATCATAAGTCTTACCTGCATTTTCATTAGTAGAAATCTCAAATCCACTAGCAGTTACATTATTAAGAGTAATACCTGGTCCTGCGGTGAGGAGTACATCTTGATCAGTAGTTCCATCATTCAATCTTAAGTTTACATTAGTAACATCCTGTACAGATGAAAAAGTATAAGTCTTACCACCTACATCGTCCCCACTAACTGTTTTAATTATTAATGCGGTACCATTAAATCCATCAGTAGCATTACCCACTACTTTAAGACCATTCATACCAAAAATACTTACTGAATCATGGTCAGTACCATTCTTAAGAAGTCTGATTCCACTAGTTCCATTACCAGTACCATAAACAGGAATAGTATAATCATTTCCACCAGAAGCCGCATCAATAGTAAGTCCAGTGGCACTAGTACGAGTAACAGTAACGGCACCTGAACCAGTTATGGTAATATCATCATTTGTAGTACCATCACTCAATCTTAATACAGGATTAGCATCAGTAGCTGGATCACCCGTTTGCTCAACAGTTAAATCATAAGTCTTAACACCACTGCTACCTACTTCAACCCATGCACCATCATTTTTTATTTTTATTGGCATTATCTATAATTTTTTTAAATATTTATTCATGAGGTTCTCATTAAGAAATTTGTTGAATTGTCATGTGACTAACCAAATAGTAACCTCCAGCAGTTCGACCATTTATTATAAGATCAGAACTATTATCACTATTTCTCCCTTCTATATGATATGTATGAGTTCCTACACCAGGAGTATCTAGGAAGGTTATACAACTATTATCAATAGTATAATATGAATCTTGACCACTCACCTGTGCAAAACCAGTATTATTAGCATCAACACCAACATCTGTAGCAGTGCTTCCTATTACAGTGGTACCTCTCATCAATCTCAACAGACCATCATGTCCACTATTATTACTCATAGAACCATTAACAGTAGCAGTAATTAAGAATTTACTGGTAGGACTCAGAGCAGTAACATCCTGAGATAAACTTGTAATATCACTCCAAGTCTCATTATCAATAGTTTGATTGGTAGTCTTCTGGACATGCCAAACAGTAACAGCTGGATCTCCTGAAGTATTATCTGCAGCAGTACCACTCTTAGTAAGTTGAGGGAATGTAGTATTCTCTGAACCTTCATCTAATATATGATTATTACAATTATAAAATGAATTATTTAAAACTTTAACCCTATTACTATCTAATTGTAACCATATGGCACGTTTGTCAGTATTATAATTACTAAAATTATTTCCATATATTGATGATACACCCTTATGAGTATTATATGGATTTGTAATAGTTATTGCATAGTTAAATTGATCTGTACCATAGGTACCATGCTTTTTGAAAACATTATTACTAATGATATAATTTTCGCAAGCATCCAAGTATATGTTACCTCTTGAACCAGTTCCTGTTTGAGATCCAGATGTTACCCCTGAATACAACAAACAACTAGAAATAGTAATATCTACCATTGACTCACAGTAAATACTATGACCATACTGTAGAGTATTTTGATTAAAGTGACAATTAGTAACTTGGAGGCCATTTTCTACTCCTCCAGCATCCACATCACAAAATATACCATTATCATTAGCAACAAAACCACAATTAGAAACATATAGACCTTCACAATATTCTTTAAGAGTAATACCTGAATTACCATAAAAGAAAGAACAATTATCAACGTAATAATGACCTGGTTGTGAACCACTAGAACCATCAATATATACAGCTGTGTTAGTTTGATCTACTCTTGGGGTTGCTGAATCACCAAAATCCATAAAGAATGAACAGTTAGTAATAGATACATCATGAAGTTTACTAATATGAATACCCATACCAAAAGACTTTTCTTGATCCCCCCAATTCCCTATTTGACAATTATCAATGGTACATAAGGAGGTATGTCGTGCTCCCTGATTATTACCATCTAGATAAATTGCTTTTCCTTGACCATTACTAAGGCTCTCATCCTGTGCGAATTTTATACCACGTATTGAGACTCTTGGTGCACCTTCATCTTCAAGAAAATGGTTCGTATCAATATCAATATTAAATCCATTATTCGCATGTTTTTGTCGTATAACTACATTTCCTAACCCTTCAACATGGAATTGTTCCTGAACAGCATCTAAAGTTACATTTAATTGACTCTCAACACAATATACACCTGCTGGAAATACTATTCGTTTTCCTTTTTGGTGAGTAGTAGAATTTGCTGCATCAAATGCAGCTTGTATTGCTGTAGTATCATCCTCTGTTCCACCTCCAGGTGTGGTTCCATTACTATTTGTGTAGTCTTTCACATTTACTGTACCAGATCCATTTGCAGCCGCAGTAATTCTTCCTTGTGCATCAACAGTTATATTTGCACTATTATATGATCCAGCAGTGACTGCGGTATCTTCAAGATTAAGTGTTCCAGTAGTTGTGATTGGACCTCCACTCAATCCAGTACCACTACCAACACTAGTAACTGTTCCACTACCTCCACCACCAGAACCTGACTTCCTAGAAACTTCATACCAAGTACCAGCTTCAGCAACCAGTGTTAATGTGGTTCCATTACTAGTGGTTAAATTGCCATTTAGGTTTAAATTTGAACCATTTGTAACTTGTAAAATTCCTGTAAATAATAGTGTTAACAATCTTCCACGTTGATACTTATTTGTATCTGTAGTTGTACCAGTAACGATAGATGTAATTGTTGTAGTTCCTGTAACTATTTGAAAATTTGTATTTTGGTCAACAGTTATTGTAGGTGCAGAAGCAATATCAGATGGTGGATCTATATTTTTTTCACATATAAATGATCCGTTTATAGCTTCTATATTTAAAGCTCTAGACCCTGATATACTATTATTTCCTGACCCTGTTAAACTATTACCTATAATTGAAACTCTGTTTGTATTAGCAAGAAGGGAAATTCCATATTTCTGATTAGTTCCAGTTTTTACTTCATTATTTGAAACAGTTATATCTGAGCAACCTCCTGAAAAACCATCTTCATGTACAACTATACCGGCTCTAACGTTTGCAGTAGCACCCGCATCTCCTGTCCAGTTATCTCTAACAATATTACCGTCAACTACACAACTTTCACATGAATTTATTTCTATTCCTATTTGTACGTTGTTGTTGACAATATTATCTGTAACTGTAACAAACTTGCCATCTCCAACGTCTATGCCGACTCCTGCATTATTAATAGAACTATTACCATCAACAGTTATGTAGTGAGCATTAATAAGAATTCCTTGATGACCAGTAGCTGTACCATTATTATCACATATATTATTAGAAACAATACCATTATTTGTCTGAACTACTATACCATTATAACCTGAACCTTTTACCTTATTATCGATAATTTGTACTTTTGATACACCAAAATTTGATGTCTCTGAAATATAAGGAGCAGATATACCTGCTCCACCTGCATCTATAACTGTATTACCTTCTACAGTAACTAAATCAGTCTTATCAGCATCTGTTCCATAAATCGAAATTCCAGTATTTTGTATTGGATTAGAGGCACCTGAAAGATTAGAAATCAAGTTACCAATAATCGTTAAATCTTTAACGTCCTGTGCTTCAATCCCATATCTTTCAGAATCACTAACTGTACAATTTTTAATATAACTTTCTGTTTTTTGTGTTCTATCAGTTGTATTAACAATTGTAATTCCATCATAAGTATGATTAGTTACTGTAATTCCATCAATGACTATTTGATACCCACCACTAATATAGATAGCTGCATTATTAGCAGTTGCAGCAGATTTATTTCCATCAATAGTAAATCCTTTAAGGATACAATTATTTTTGCTACTAGTTGTAATTACAGAACCTGTTGAACTTGCTTTTCTTTTTAAAGTACCAACACCAAATAGATAAGTATTATCTAGAAGAGATAAACTTGAAACGATATATGTACCAGCAGGGATGTATAGTCTTTGTTTAGCTGCTGATGTGGCATTTATAGCATTTTGAATACTTGTAGTATCATCTGTAGCACCATCTCCCACAGCACCATAATCCTTTACACTAATTAATGCAGATGAACCACCAGAAATTGTAATTGTTTTTTCTGCTCCAGTACCAGTAGCAACTACACCAGATCCAGTAAAATTAAGGGTTGTAGCTAGAGTTGATAGGGCAACACCTTCATCCTCAATGGTTATACCACTAATACCACCAGCACCACCTCCACCTTGATTAGTTGCATTTATTATATAAGCAAGTGCATAATATGGTGGTAGGTTCTTATTGGTTCCACTCTCACCACTATCTCCTGTGTTTACCGTGCTCTCAAGTCTCCAAGTGTCGGATTGTTCAGTATGACTATCACCAGTATAGGTACCGCCTTTAGTAACATAACTATGATTATGCTGAACAACTACTGCATCAGCACTACCACCAGTTGCACTTGGTTTTACTTGTGGATATGTCGTATCACTACCATCAGAATATGCTCCAACAATAAATTTATCTCTTAAATCTGGGATATTAAAATTATCTCCACTTCCACCATGAATATATCCTGTGATAGCAAATAAAGAAGCGTATATATTTTTGTTTAATGACCGTCCATCACATAAGAAGTATCCAGAAGGAATATCAGAATCTGTCATTAAACCTGACCATGCAACAACTTCTCCTATAGTTCCACCACTAGAAATTGTAATAGTTTTCGTTGCTCCTGTTCCACTAGCAACTACACCAGTTCCAACAAAATCAAGTTTTGTAGCTAAAGTTGATAAATCACTACCCTCATCAGCAATGGTTATACCACTGATACCACCACTAGGAATGTTTATAGTTTTTTCTGCTCCAGTACCAGTTGCAGTAACACCATCTCCAGTAAAATTAAGGGTTGTAGCTAGAGTTGATAGGGCAACACCTTCATCCTCAATGGTTATAGCACCACTAGCAGCAGGAATGTTTATAGTTTTCGTTGCTCCAGTACCAGTTGCAGTAACACCATCTCCAGTGAAATTAAGGGTTGTAGCTAGAGTTGATAGGGCAACACCTTCATCCTCAATGGTTATACCACTCCCACCTCCTCCAGCTGGAGGTGATGTATCATACCAAATATCACCATCACAAGAAGTTGCAGGTTCTGTTGTCTGTATATACCTCTCACCATAAGCATTACTCGTATTACCAATTGCAATGGTGGCAGTATTACTAGCAATATCAACTACAATCGGATCAGAACAAGTTCTTTCTGTTCTTGTTGGACTTAAATTATCAGAATATTGCTTTACATCAATACCAGTAAATGTAATACCAGCACCAGAAGCAACATTCAGAGTAAATTCCCCAGAACCTACACTAGTGGCATCAATTGATACATTAGTACCTGCTTTTAATGTGACAGAATCTCCTGTTCCTGAACTGGGTGTTAATGTCCATATAGCTTCCCCTGTACTCTCTCCACCAGTAGTGCCTGTTACAGGTAAAGTATAATCTCCTTTTAACGTATCACCATCTATTGTTACTCCATCTCCAATCTTTAAATAAGTTGTTTTAGTTGCACTAAAATCCCAAAATAATATACTATCTTCAGATGCAATTTTAGGATAAATCTGATTAGCATTAACTCCTATGACATCAGTAAGAGAAGAAGCAATACTAAGAGTAGAAGTTCCAGGATCAATAGTTCCCTTAAATGTACCATAATATTGATTTGCAGTTACGATACCGACATTTAAAACAGAATCATTATCAGCGTCTGCTGTTCCATCTTGAATATTAAATACACTTGTTCCAATACCTACAGTACATCCACCACCTACTCGGATATGTAAATCAGCTACAGCTTCTATAAGGGAAGTTCCAGCAGATCCAACTATATTTAATTCTTCTACACCGAAAGGTTTATTGGTCATTTACTCTTTTTTATTATTTATTGGGTTATGTAAGTTTTTTAATTGAAATTCCATTTCCAGGTCTAAAAATCAATCCCCCTCCAGCTTGTGCTAACAGAAGTACTCCTGGTGATAAGGCAGTCGGATCATCAGGATCAGGTTCTGGGCCAGGAGGAGTGGGAGAGGATGTAGGAGCATCCCAAAGAATCCTTCTTAAAGATCCTTGCAAATTAGTACGAGAATTCCAATTAGAATCATTGGCAGTTATAGCTTCTGTTCCTTCAGGAAAAGCAGATGCATCCTGAACAGTAACTTGATTTGCCAACCAATCTTTAAGATTACTCCAAGTCCATGTTCTATTATGTTGCAACTTAGTTGCAAACAATCCTACTGTAACTGGACAAGAAGAACTCGTACCTCCAAATTCACCATCTTCAGAGTCTAAAGATTGTACACCATCTAATGTATAATATCCATCATAACGATTAAAGTTAGTACGAAACCAATTCTTATCAACACCAGCAAAAGAATCTGCTCCAATAGTATAACAATCTATAGCATTTCCCATACAACTAGCTGTCAGAGTTACTATTCCATCAGCTTTTTGTTCTGACGTATTATTAGGTTTAGGAGAGGCAAGATTTCCTATATTAAAAGTACGAAAAATATCAGTTGGCCCCGATGAATCTATACCAATACTAGCAGGAAATCCAGGTCTATTTGTAACTAAAGAAATACCGAATAAAAATCCTAATATGTCAATGGCATCCTGCAATGTCCAACTAGGATTACCTAGATAATTATTGTAATTGGGATGATCACCCAATACTTGCTGTTGATTATAATTTCCAGAAGAAACAACAAAAATAACTCCTGCATTAACCATATCATCCCCTAAAAGAGTTTCAGAATATGTTGGAGGAGCAGGACATGCAAAACTTCCACCTGAGACATATTTTAAATATTCTGGAATAGAAGATGCATTATAAGGTACACCATCATTTCCATTACCCGATTTTCTATAAAAATAATTTGCTCCATAACCGGCTGATACACCAACTCTTCTTCCCCAACTATGGGAAGTTATTGTCGGATCCTTTGTATTATCCAAAGATCTATTTGGTTTACACTGATGAAATATTTTTAATATCTTAAAACAAGATGATATAGTTACTGCCCCTGCACCCCAAATTATATTCATGTGCCATTTATTTGCATTAAATGCCCACCCTGCAGTCTTTCCATATGCCTGTGACATACATGGGGTACCATGATATCCTGCATTTGTATGTTCGGTAGTATTGGAACCATTCATAGCAGCTCTGGTATAAGATGATGAAATACTTACCGTACCAAAATCATTAGTTCCTGTAGCAGTTCCTCCATTAGCAGGACTTACATACTTAGAAGATCTAGAACTTGTACTATTATTATTCCACCAATCTCTTGCATAAGATTCTACAGGTACTACAGTTCCATCCCAACGAACCATTAATCTACTACTCGCATCACCTTCAAACCAATCAGGATCAAGATAGTAAGGAGAATCCAAAACACAATCTAAAACACCACATACACCATTTTGAGAGGAAGTAGCAAAACCACTTTTTAATACATTATCTCCTACAAAATGAGTTGGTTCTCCTACACCTGTTTTTACAAATTCAACATGACCATACCATGCTGATTCATCACAAACTATAATATCAACGTCAGATCCATCACCAAGATAAGATGGGTTACCATCTATAATAGTAGTATCAGGAAGGTCAAACCAACGATCAACTCTCTCTTGATGTCTATAAATTGATGCTCCTGTTCTACCCAAAAAAGCAGAAGTAGGAGTTGCTGGAAAAAAGTTAGAATCAAAATCTCTTCCTATTTTAACATTAGAATCATATCTAGGAGTAGTAGAAAGAGGTCTATCATAAACTCCTCTAAAAGTTCCTTGATAGTAATCAGGATCTAAATGAACTCCAGCAACTTTAGAATGCAATTTAAGTTGATCTGCTTCGGCATCCGACATTTCATAAGATGCCATTCTATCACATATTTTACAATCATCAGTACATTCTATTTTTCTATTCGGAATACCATCAATCTCATTTTCATTAATAATATAATCATGTATTTCATTCCAATCTGAAGCATTAACACATGTCACCACATATACCTTAGGCCCAGTACCATCAGGAACAAAATTAGCTCCCTCTGCTTTTAATTGAGAAACCCTATTAGTTTCATATGCATCATCAGTAAATAAAGTAGCTGTACTAATCATAATATTAAGTCAATGTTCTTCTAGATAATTTATAATTAACTTGCTCGCTACTTGTTCCTAAGAGTCTTGTTTTACCACCATTTATATCAGTAGAGAGATTAGCAATTCTCGTATCATTATACATTATTGAGTATTCAGAAATATAGGGTGTTGATCCATTAGACATTATAAATGCCTTTCCTGATTGAATTTTTGTGGCATCTGAATTTAACGAAAAGAATATTGTATATTCAAGTAAACTTGTAGATGAATCCACGTCATCATCAATAACTTGCTCTGTACCACTAAAATTACCAGATTTAGTAACAACAGTTTCAATAGGGTCAGTTCCACCACCACTTTCTATATTTTTTGCATAAACATTATTCCATTTTTGGCTGGGAGAACCTAAATCATACTGCTCAGTAAGACCAGGAAGTAAATTGTTATTATATGTAGAAACACCCAAGACACTGAATTGTGTTGTGAATAAGGTATTTCCAGTTACTGTTGTTATACCTGTAAAGGTAGATAATCCTGCGACATTTATACCCTCAGATAAAACTCTAATTCCTTTTCTTGCCGTAATTAAGCCGACTGAATCAACATTGGTTACATCTTCGTAGGTTAATGTACCTCCAATACTTACATTTCCAAGAACAGATAAACTACTTGTACTAGGATTAAAACTTATTCCAGCACCAGTGTAAACCACTTCATAATTACCTGCTGCACTATTATTACTATCTACAAAAGTTAAATAATAATTTGCATCTGTTGTACTCTCTTGAGTCTGAACTTTCTTTGCTTCTCCTATTATTACAGAATCAGGATCAGCCCAAACTACTTGTGATCCTGTTGACTGTAAAAGTTGTAAAGTATCACCTGTAACACCAGTATGATCTTTAATACCAGAATAAAAAGATGCAATTCCAACAAATGTAGTAATACCAGAAATGTTTACATCATCCAATTCTGTCTGGCCATCTACATCTAAATCTCCATTTGCATCTATGGCACCAGTGAATGTAGAGACACCAGATACCTTAAGTCTAACAAAATCAGATTCATCACCATAATAATTTTTAGCATAAACATTATTCCAACGTAGTTCTGACGCAGATTTTCCTAAATCAAAGGTTTCACTACTATGAGGATAAACATTAGACTGAAATATAGATTGTTTAGCAGCATTAGTATTACCACTCTGAGAACTAAAAGTAACAATTCCTACATACTCGTCATCAGTATCCTTTACATTTAATGATAGATGACGTGATCCTGCATTAAAAATTCCAAACTTACCATCATCTCCACCCTCACTAATAATATCACCATCTGGAGCATCTGATCCTTTTAACCAAAAAGATCCACCTATGGTTAAATGATTTGTACTTGGATTAAATGTTATTCCTGCACCAGTATAAACCCCCTCTTGTTCACCAGGATCATTATTACTATCAACAAATGTTAAATGGTAAGAACTGTCAGTTGTAACTCCAGTGGTAAGAACTCTAACTGCATTTTTAATAGTCAAGTCACCAGGATCTATCCAATTTACTCCTGATGCTGTTGTTTCTAAAAGATTTCCAATAGCTCCTACTTCACCATCTTCATCATGAACTGGACCTAAAAATGTAGCAACCCCAGAGATATTGACATCATCTAATTCTGAAACACCATCTACGTCTAAATTTCCATTTGCATCTATAGCACCAGTGAATGTAGAAACGCCAGCTATACTTAATTGTTTAGCATGTAATGTTTTCCATTTTAGTGATGATGATCCTAATTCATAAGTCTCATCAGCGAAAGGAACTAACTCACTATCAAATCTACCTGTTACAGTAACAGTATCGGTGACATCATCACCTAAATCTACATCCCCATTTGCAGTAAGATTTCCATTAAATGTAGAATTACCTCCAAAAGTAGAAACCCCACTTACACCCAATACACCAGTTACTTCTACACCATGTTGAGCTGTATTAAATTTTGTACCAGCACCACTACCACCTCTCCAAAGTAATTCAGTACCTCCATCAGCATTAAATACTGCCATATTAGCACCAGCAGTAGTCTCAAACACTATATCATGAGAACCTGCAGGTACTTGTAACCTCATATCATGAGGTCCAGTATGTTTAATTACACTACCATCATTAGATCCATCACCAGGAGTATAATATATCTCTAAATCTGGCCCATCACCAAAAGTTAATTTAGTATTACCTAAAAGACTGAATTTATCATGGGATTGATCCCAGAAAGCAGATACAATACCTGCCTGTCCCCATAATTCTACATCACCCTTAAACGTTGCAATACCAGGATTAACAATAAGTCTCTGGAAATTACCTTCATCTAAAGTGAGATCATTTTTAATAAATAAATCTCCACCAACATAAAGATCTCCACCAGTAGTCGTAATTCCACCATATGCTGAAAGAGTAACTCCTACTCCCAAGTTTCCTTCTGCATCGGTTTCAGTAGGGCCTGTAACAGAGAGAGAACTACCCACATTTACATTACTGTTTATTCCTACTCCACCATTTACCTGTAAAGCACCACTATCAGGATTAAAAGAATCTGTGTCATCATTGATAAAAAATGGATCCTCTGACTGAACAGTCCCTGAAGCAGAATCTAATATTAAATTACCCGTATCTGTATCAATAATATTAGATTCTATTCTAACCGAACCTAATGTAGAAACACCACTTATTTTTACATTATCAAGATCTGTATGTCCCGTTACATCAAAAGTACTGCTGGTAGTATTATAAGTTAAATTGGAACTATCTGTTAAAGAACCACCTGTTCCAGCAAGAACAACTCTACCTGATGTTAAATTTTCTACCGTAAATGCATCTGCCTGACCACCTGCATTAATATCTAATAATCCATAAGTTGTTGTAATACCACTTACTTCTACTCTACTAAATGAAGCAATCCCAACAACATCCAACAAAGAATTAGGTTGTGTACTACCAATTCCTACTCTTTGTGTCGCTTCTATCCATACAAAATTAGGAGCACCATCTACTAATCCTGTATCATCATGATATTGTATTTCTGATATAGTTCCACCAGCACCTGACTGTACATTTTGTGGTGCTTTCCATTCAAGTTGATCACCTACAGCTGCCTTTACTAATAAATCTCCCTGATTTCCTCCAAAATTATCACCATCATAAACTGTACCTGTTAATCTAAGATTACCTAAAATATGCAACATCTGAGAAGGAAGTGTAGTTCCTATTCCTACCGAACTAATTCCACTCTTACTAATAGCTGTAATAACAGTTCCACCCATGCCAACATTCAATTGAGCAGTGGTAAGAATACCTGAAGTACCATCAAATATTAAGTTAGGAGATGTTGCAAAATCGCCAGCATCTTTAAATAATACTTCCGAATTATTACCAGGAGGTGCTGCTGTTATTGTAGCAATATTACCTGCACTAATTCCAGGATCATATGGTTGAGCAATTGCAGTTAAAGAATTGCCTCTAAAATCAATTTGAGTAATACTATTGGCACTACCTACTAAAGAACCTTCCTCATATATGCTAATAGATCCAGGTACTATACCACCGCCTACAGGTTGCCAATATCTATCCCCAGAAGTATCACCATGAATTGTGATGAGTTGATATCTAGTTCCCACAGGTATGGCAGCACTACTACCACCATCAGCAATACCTAACGATGTAGGATTACTAAAATTAGGTTCGGCCTGATCTAGACCGAGATACTGATATCTATTGGTAGATAAAGCCGACTGCGGGACTTGTTTTACTCTTCCACTAAGATACTTAGGCATTACTGTTCTCTAGAATACTAGATAAAAATTCCATTTGTAAAGGACCTACTAATCCACCAGCTGAGGATACACCAACATATGCACTTATCGTATTATAATCAGCTCTAGTAATTGGAGTTGCTATACCAGCAACAGGATCTGTTGGTCGTGGATAACTATGTTCGGTCATGAAATTATCTACACTACAAGTAAATATTAAAGAATTATTTGTAATAGATATAGTTTTATTAGAACGTTTCATGCTTCCTGATACCGCACTAACAAATGTATGTTCATAAGCACCACCACTTACAACAACACCTCTCGTTACACCTTCACTAGTTGCCGACTCAAAATAATGTCTATCAGTATTAGTAGAAGGAATAGTATCTAAAACTTGTACCTCAAACGTATTAGTAGTAACATTATCAATACGTAACCATCTATTATTAGCATAATCCTTATCCCTTGGATAAGATTTTTGTGAAGAAACTCCTATGGCACCACAATATCCACAACTAAAAGTTAAAGATTCAGTTGCAAATTTAATACCATCCCCATTATCCATGCCATGATCAGCAACAGTACACGTCATAATTCCTGTAACAGGATTATATTGTGCGTCACTTACCGTCAATCCAGTGGCAGATACAAACGTATGTACCCCAACATAAGAAGAAGATCCAACATCAAGAGTAATAGTAGTATCAGTAACTGCATCAATATTAACAGCAGTATCATATGCAGGATCATTGGAACTTGCACCACCATAACCTGCAGGACGAGGGTATGTGTGAATACCTACAAAATTATCTTGTGCACATCTAAACTGTATAGATTTATTTGCTAATTTAATACTTGTACCTACCTTTAACTTATGACTACCTATAGTAGCAGTCATAATTCCAGAAGCAGAATCATAATTTGCTGCTTCAACACTGAAATAATCTAATGGACTCTTTCCTACATTAAGTTCAAAAGTACTTGCAGTTTTATTAGAAATAGGTAACCACACACCTCTGGTTGGATCTGATGCTCTTGGATATTTCTTTTCTGCAGTATTACTATCCATCGCACAGGTAAAAGTTAGTGCATCATCATCAAATCTAATTAAATCACCATCATCATAACCATGAGTCGTAGTGGTATGAACAGTTAATATACCAGCATTTGCATTATATGCAGTACCAGCTCCAGGATCTTTAAGACTAGTAGCAGTTGAATCAAGCATCCCATGACAAGGTATAGAAAATGTCACAATTCCTGTAGTAGGATTATAGAGTGCTCCTGAAGGAGTATAACTAGATCCACCTGTCAAAGTAACTGCGTCTGGCCTAGATCTAACAAAATCATGAATAGCAGCATTATAAACATGCTTATAACCAACAGCACTTCCAACTATAGATGTAAATGTTTTAGAT
>TARA_R100000655_G_scaffold44273_1_pt1 | contig 21150 bp, 24 predicted proteins | sample TARA_R100000655 | Tara Oceans TARA_R100000655 (sample SAMEA2622497) | marine metagenome | biome: marine biome (ENVO:00000447); feature: deep chlorophyll maximum layer (ENVO:xxxxxxxx); material: "saline water (ENVO:00002010), including plankton (ENVO:xxxxxxxx)" | depth 90 m
CCCGGCCGGAGCCCTCTTTTTGTTTACATATCTGTACAAAAGATGTGTCTTACATCCTACCCTCTCTGTGTGTCAGACACACTCACAGAGACTTTTTGAACCCTTTGCCCTATCACCATGCCCAACCAAATAAAAACCCCTCAGATCAAATCCTCAGCCCATTTCTAAAATCACCAAATTATCCGCTGTGCATAAAATGAAAAATGAACTGACCACCCCCCCGATCAGATGCGCTCATGATGAGCTTGTTGCGCTTCAGGAAATTCAACCCAACCCGCGCAACCCAAACACGCACCCGACTGAGCAGATCAAGGCGCTCGCAAAAATTATTTCTCATCAGGGCTGGCGTTCGCCGCTGGTTGTCTCAAATCAATCAGGGTTTGTTGTCGCCGGCCATGGCCGCTATGAGGCCGCCTTGATTCTCGGCGTTGAATCTGTGCCGGTGAATTTTCAGGATTTTGAAAATGAAGCAGATGAGTGGGCCCATTTGATTGCTGATAACCGGCTTGCTGAATTGGCTGACATGAATGAAAGCGCATTGGCTGATCTATTGATTGAGCTTGATACTGGCGCCATAGATTTGACCCTGACCGGTTTTGATGAAAACGCATTGGCGCGGCTTGTCAGAAATTTTCCCGCCGATGAAACTGATCAACCTTTTACCTCTCATGAATGTCCAAAGTGCGGGCATAAATGGGAACCAACCCGCCAAACATGAGCAAACCTGATTTAATGACTCAGGATCAGGCCAAGCTTGTCCTGAAAAAGAATCTAGAAAACATTGTCAAGAAAGCGGCAGATGGAAAAGTTTTGACGCGGCCTGAGCTTGAGATACTTGATGGGATTGTTGAAAAACAGGATGCCACAAAACCCAAAAAAGTCAGAACATGGATTGCACTGGCAAAAGCTCTCGGTGTTGCCCGTCAAACGGTCTGGGAATTGCGCGACAATCATGGCGCCCCTAAAGAAATTGACCTTGAGGCATGGCAAACCTTTCTTGAAAAACGGGCTTCAGAATCCCCGCACCATGACAATGAGGAACGGCAAAGCGATGAGGTCAGAAATATCCGCACCAAACTTTTAAGGGCCCAAGCTGGCAAGGAGGATGCAATCCGCAAGCTCAGGGAATTAGAATTGCAACGGGCAAAAGCCGGCCTTGTCCCAATGGGTGAAGCAAAGGCCGCCATAAAAAAGGTCATGGCACCTTTGCGCGGTTTACTTGATGCCTACCCTAAAACAATTGCCCTTCAGGCCAACCCATCTGACCCCCAACTTGCTGAAGAGGCAGCCCGCGAAGGGTTACAAAAAATATTTCAATTGATTCAGGATGAAACCGGCAAGGAGCAAAACAATGACGCCGCTTGATAAATATGCCGCAAGCTTTTTAGAACTGAGCGAAAAATTAACGGTGTTGGAGTGGGCAAACAAGAATGTTGAGTTGTCGGCGCGAATTACTGAACAACCTGGATCTTATTCAACGCGGTTGCATCCTTATGTAAATGAAATCCTTGAGTGTATTGCTGACCCTCATATCAAACGGGTTTCATTGTGCTGGGGAAGTCAAACCAGCAAAACTACAACTTTTTATGTGATGCTCGGCCATGTCATTGATCAAGACCCGCGAGCAATTCTGTGGGTGTTTCCAAATTTGGCCCTGTGCAAATCTTTTTCCTCAGAGAGGTGGTTGCCCTTCTGCCGTGAATCAAAAGCCCTTGTGAAGCATCTGCCGCGCTATATTGATGGCAATATTGACGCCGACCGATTCACTTTAACCAAGCAAGAGTTTAGCAGATGCACCATGAACCTAGTTGGCGCCGGATCAGCGGCCAACGTCCGAAGCTACCCTGTGAGCGTGTTGGTTTTGGATGAGATTGATGTAATTGATGAGCGAACAAGGCGCGAGTGTCTTGATCGGATTAAAGGCAAACACGATTACAAAGTGCTTCAAAGTTCAACCCCTGTGAGTGAAACCGGCGGCATCTGGCAAGAGTTCATGGAAGGTGATCGCCGGCGCTTTATGATGCCATGCCCCAAATGCAAAGAGCCCATTATCTTCAGGCTCAAAAATGATGAGGGTGATCTGAATATCAAATGGGATGAAAAGGCGAACCTTTCAAAAACTGAATATGATTTAACGCTGATTCAAAAAACTTCATTTTATGTATGCGAAAAATGTGGCGGCAAAATTGTTGATGCGCACAAAACTAAAATGTTAAGAGCCGGCAAATGGGAACCCACAAGCTCAAGCTCAGAAATTGGTTTCAGGTCTTATCATCTTAATTCAATTTATTCGCCGGTCATTACTTTTGGCCGTGTCGCCGTTGAATATTTAAAAGCAACCGCCGCCCCGGGAGCAATGCAAGCGTTTGTGAATGGTTGGCTTGCTGAACCTTACAAACCTGAAGAGGGATCAATTGATCCTGAGAAATTCAAAATTGTTGAGCAGGACTATAAACGCGGCGAGATCAAAGGCGAATATAGAATAATTGGCGCCGATGTTCAGCGCTCGGTTTTTTATTGGGTTGTCAGGGGGTTTGATCGCGATGGAACCAGTTGGCTGGTTGATCACGGCACCACTGTCACTTTTGATGATCTGCAAGAGTTGGCAAATACTTATGAGGCCGCTTATGGAATTGTGGACACGGCCTATAGGACTCAGGAAATTTATGAAGAGATTTACAACCGGCGCCCGTTTTGGTTTGGTGCCCGTGGATGGGAACGATTGCCGCACCCATACAAAATGACCGGCGTTGATCCATTCAACCCAATCAAAGGTCAGAAAAAACAAAAGGGCCAGATTTCAATTCTCAACATCAATAAAGACGTTTGGCAGGGTGAATTATTAAAAAGGCGCAACGGCACAAACCTCAACTGGTTCACTTACAAAGGCACTGATTCTGATTATGTGAGGCAACTGCTTTCAACGAATCAAAAAGAGCGCACTGACCGCAAAGGCAAAGTAAAATTTGAATGGGTGGTTGAAGGTCACAAGCAAGATCACTATTGGGATTGTGAAACCTACATTTTGACCCTTTCTCATGTTTTTGGTCTGGGCGGCGCTGTGATCCGTAAAGGCAAAGACTTGGCCGCCACCGATAAGGCCCAGCCCCAACCCAAGAGAACGCCGGCACGCCCCCGCAAAAAATCTATCTGGGGGTGACAACCGGCCCTTTAGTAAAGGGAGATGATCAGGCCAACCAATAAAATCCATGTTGCTGAGTTCAATGAATATTTAAGGGAACTAAACAAGCATATTAAAGGCGTAAGCTTTGAAAAGATCATCAAAGGCGAAGCCGCGTCAATTTTAGGCCGAGCATCAAAGTTAACTACAAGGGCAAAACCGGCTGACATTCGCGCAAAATACAAAGCAAAAAGCCGCAAGAAAAAGGATTTGCCTGAAAGGTTTCAAAAGCGAAAACGCGAAAAGGGAACAGGGCGTTTTGAAAAAGGGCCTGGAATTGTTAAAGGCTCAAGACTTGAACAAAACCCCAAGCTGATCGCCTTTATCAAAGTGGGGGGCAAAAAATATCGAACCCGAAATTATTACCCTGATCCCATTTGGAAAAAGATCACCACTGAATTAAAAGAGCAAGCTGATGAGCGGGTTGACTTGTCTGGCTCAGGAAAAGCCACATGGTATTTAATCGCCAAAAAAGCCCGATTGCCCACCCATAAATTTGAGGGCAAAACCCTGATCCGAAAAGCGATTGCCGCGCAAAAAGCTCAGAGCAACACTTTTGCAGATGATAAGGTTGAAAACGGCACCCCGATCAAAAAACGGTTGTCATTTGCTATTAAAGTGGAAAACAACGCCAACTGTGCCCTGAATAAATCGGCGCGGGGGGTTTATGCGATCAAGTCAGCAATGGGAGGGCGTCAAAAATTCATGCAAACCAATTTGAAAAAAGGGGTTTTTGATACCTTCAAAGCTGAGGCCAATGCCTATCCAAATATATTTCTGGGGGAATAAAGCCGGCAAAGGGTGACAACTCCCCCTTTAGTGAATGGCAGAGCGCATTAGTCAAAGCACGCTGATCACCTTGCGTGATAATCTTGTCACCGCATATACAAACATCAGCGCAAGCCCGACCTCATCCTATACAATGGGGGATCGAACCTTCACCTATTCAGATCGCGCCGCCTTGATGACTCAAATCAATGAGCTTGATCGGCAAATTTTAATGAGGTCAACCACTTACAAGGCCAAAGGAAAAAACCGAGTGGATTTTGAAAAATGGAATTGACCCTGTGGAACAGAATGAAAAAGGCCGGCCAAATTTTATTTGGTTATGACGCTATTAAATCAAACCGTTACCGGCGGGCAAAAGGGTTTCACCCCATCAGAGATGAGAATATTGAGCTCCCGCCCTATGATCGTGATGAGTTGGTTGGCAATCTGCTGAACCTCAAGCGAAACAATCCGATTGTGAAAAGTATTTCACGACTCAAGCGCACTGACGTAGTGGGGTCTGGAGTCAGGGCCCAACCGGCAACCCCTTCTGAGGATTTCAATGAACGGGTGCTTGATCTCTGGCATCAATGGAGTGAGGCGCCTGAAGTCACCGGCATGATGAACATGAAAAGCGTACAACAGGAAATTGTTGATGCGCCGCTTTTCTTTGGTGACATCGGTATTTTGTACGGGTCAAACGGTCTGCTGCAAATTTTTGAGGGCTGCCGCATCGGTTCACCTTTCGGCGTTGGTGGTTTCAATGAAAATGATCCAGATAAAAACGGGGTCATTGTCGATGATTATGGCCGGCCCCTTGAATATCAAGTGGGCAAACGGGTGAATGGCACCCTGACTGATGTTCATAATGTACCGGCTAAGGATTTTTCTCTCTACATGAAACGCCAGCGGCCAAGTCAGTGGCGCGGCGTTCCTACTCTGGCCCCTTGTGTCAATACGCTGATGGATGTTTCTGAATATGAAGAGATTGAAATGATTGCTGCCAAGGTTTCAGCAAGCTTATCAGCAGTCATTAAAAGAGAAAATTCAGTGAGCTTTGAATTGGCAAATCGTGCTGAGGAAAATGAACAGGATACAGTTGGCCGCCTTGAAAATTTTGAGCCTGGAACTTTTCATTATTTAGAACCAGGGGAGGACGTCAGCACCATTGCACCAAATGGCCGGCCAAATGTTGACGGCATTGAGTGGCTTGCCTTTGAACTGCGCAAAGTGGGCGCGGCAATTGGTATCCCATATGAATTTTTATTGGGCGACATTGGCGGGTCAAGTTTCAGCGCATCGCAAGGGGTGGTGATGCAATATCAAGCTCAGGTTGAAGAGGAGCAAAATTGTCTTATTGATGTGATGCAAAAAATTTACCGGTGGCGAGTTGCCAAATGGGTGGCTGATGGTGATTTAAATGTGCCGGCTGAAGTGGCAAACCCTTATCTGGTAAGATTTCAACCGCCACGCTTCAGATGGATCAACCGATCAAGTCAGGTTGATTCTGACATGCGATATGTGGCACTGGGCGCCATGAGTCTGGATGATGTCGCAAGCTCATTTGGAGATTCTGCTTTGAACATCATGCGCCGCAAGGCCCAAAACATTGCTGACGCCAAGCAAGTCGCCGCTGAATTTGGCGTTGATGATTACAGAGAGATTTTCAATCAGATCAACACCTCTGCACAGGCAAACTTTGCTGACCTTTTAGGAATTGAAAAGGCCCCGCCCGCTGGCGGGGGGAGGCCAACAACACAAACCGAAACATCAAAAGAATAAGATTATGAGAAAAAAATTCTGGGATTACATGGACAACCCAACTCCAAAGAAAAAAGCCGAGTTGACCAGTGAAGAGCAACGCTTTGCCGAGCGCTTGAATGATAAGGGCAACAACAGCAAACCCAAGGCAACACCAGAAAAGAAAAGCAAGTAATGCCTTTGCCTGAGCCGAAAACCAAAGAGAGCAACGCCGACTTTATTGGGCGCTGCATGGGTGATGATGTAATGGTTGAGGAGTATCCTGATCAAAAACAACGGGCAGCGGTTTGTAATGCTCAAATTGAAGCCACGGAACTCGCAGCAAACCGCAACAAGTCGGGCGCCGACAAGGCCCGCCAGCTTGTGCGTGAGGGCCGAGTTGTGGAAACCCGCAAATGGTCAGGGCCCAGTGCCGCAGAGGAAAACAAATTTATTGAAGAAAATGGCTGGGAAAAATACGGCGAATATTTTCTCGGCAGAGATTACCAATATGACAAGGAAACCAAAGCTCACTGGAAGTATCCATTCACTAATGACTTTGCCTCGGTAAATATTAACGGATTGAGAGCAATTCGCACCCGCGCCGCCCAAACGCGTGAGGATGATATTTTTGCTACTGCCGGCGTGCTGCTAGAAGAGGCAAAAAAGAAAATTGAAAACAAAGAACTTGAGGCACTTGATGCCGCTGAAACCTTTTCAACTATTTGCCTAGAAGCAAAAGCGGGGGTGGTTGACGCTGAAAGCGGGCTGATCAGTGACATCTCAATCATCAGCGCCGGTGAAGCTAAAGGCCACCACATGATGATCAGCACCAAGACTCTTGACTCGGCAATCACTTTGCTGCTGGGAAAAACCTTGCCGGCTTATCTTTCTCACAACGGGGCAACCGGTGACAGGCTTTTAACTGAGGCAGGATATTTTACTCAATTTTATAGAGATGGCGACCAGATCAGGGCCGGCAAATTTGTGGCCCTTGAGAGTTTCAAAAAATATGAGCGGGAAAAATATGACCGGCTTTTTGAAATTGCAGCAGTGGCGCCCCAAAGCTTTGGCGTTTCAATCGTGTTTGAGGGTCAACTATTTTGGGAAATGAAAGACGGATCAGAGGAGTCAATTGAATTGGGTTATGAGGCGCCAGAAAATGCGCGGTTTGAATATCCCACAGTCAGGCCCCTCAAGATAACATCAGCCGATTTTGTGGATTCACCCGCCGCAAATGGTGCCTTATTCAATGCAAAGGGTGACAAATCTATAAAGGGTAAAGAGATGAACGCATCAACAACTGAAACTGTACCACCTGCCGAGCCTCAATCTGATGAGATTGTTGACGCGCTGGGCGCATCCAATGAATCGGCATCCGCTGCGCATGAGGCAGCCCAAGAGCCTCAGCCAAAAGCCGAGCCTCCCAAGAAGAAGAAAAAGAAAAAAGCTCTTGCTGAACAAGATGAAGAAGATCGCAAGGATGAGGAGCGGGGTGAAGAGGATGAAATTGCCAAAGAGGATCAAGGCGAAGAAGTGGCAAAAGAAGAAGATGAAGCCATTGAACGGGATGATGATGAGGAACCCGATGCCGACAAGCTTGAAGAGCCTGATGATGAGTATGAGGAAAAGATGCGGGCAGTGGTTGAAGAAATCGGAACGCATATCGCTGAAGTTTACAACGGATTTGGCAAAGTCATGGAACGATTTGATGAGCTCAAACGCATGACCGGTGATCATCGCGTTGAAGAAAAGTCTGATGAAAAGGAAATGGATGAAGTGGCAGAATTGAAAGCCCGCGTTGATGAGTTAACCAAACTTCACGCCGGCACAGCACCCATCAAGGATTCAGATCCAGGCAAGCAAACTAAAACCAAAGATGAAATCAAAAGCGATTTGATCGAAAAATATTTATCAACGCACCCAGACGCTTGCCGATCAACGGCAGTGCTTGAGGTGTACAAAAACAAACCTGAGCTTTTTGCTCAAAATAACTAAAAAGAAAAAATGGGAAGCACAACCTCACAAGCATCAGGGCGAACCTTTCAGGCCACCGCCGTAGCTATTCCTGCTTATAGTCTGGTAACATTGGACTCTAGCGGAACAATCGCAGTCAGTGGCGACAATGCCACAGAACAAATTATCGGAGTGACCACAGAAGATGTGGCCGCGTCTGGATATGGAAACGTCCAATTGCTAAACGCTGGCGGCACTATTGAGGTGCTTTGCGGCGGCAACACAATTGCTGTGGCAGCTACCTGTTACATTGATGGCAGTGGCAAAGTTGGCACTGATTCATCCAATACGAAAATAGGCGTAGCACTTCAAGCATCCTCAGCCGATGGCGATGTCATTGAATTACTCCCACACCAAACATTCTTAGCATAAGGAGACTATAGAAAATGAGTATATTCGCAGGATCATCCGCATCATTCAACCCGATCATCAACGAAGCAGTCAACGAAGTTGACCGTCAAGAGTTTGTAGGTTCTCGCATCTTACCGGTGCAAGGGTCTGACACTCAAACGGGTAAATATGTAAAAATATTGAGCAATCAATATGACAACGATATTAGCAAACCTCGCGCCCCTGGTTCGAACTTTGCCAACACGTCTGGAGAGTATGAAAGCGCAAGTTTTGAATGTCAGGAATTTGGTGTAGAAAATAGTCTTGATGATTTGGATATTGCCAACGCACAGACTGACGCGCTCTTGGATATTGCCACAGTGGCAGCCAATCAATTGGCTGATGATCTGATGGTGGGCCATGAGTTGCGCTGTGCAACCGCATTGAGCGGGTCAAGTTTCAACTCTACTGCCGCAACCGCTGCCATGAGCGTGGTTGCCACAGCAACACCCATTGCCGACATCAACAACGCTGTAATGCGCTTAAATGCTAATGGCATCTTTAGGGGCATCCATTTAGTCATGGAGGCAAGTCTATATCAAGAGATGTTGCAAACTGATGACATGAGAGCTCTGATCAACGGTTCTGGCACTATGGCATGGGCCACCGATCAAGTTGCCCGCGTGCTGGGTGTTGATGATGTGGTCATTTGTAAAAGTCAGTACAACTCAGCCATGAAAGGCCAGACCGCAAGCCGCACTAAAATCTGGCCCACTAATAAATACTATGTAGCCAGCCTTGCCGGTGGGCCATTTAGTAATGGTGGCATTGGGCGCACTCTCGCATACAACGCCAGAGGCGGCCAGTTCGTGACGGAGACTTATCGCACGGAGCAACCCCCTGCCAGTGTGGTCAGAGTCAGGAATTGCGTTGATGAAATCATCATCAATGACAATGCCGGCGAAGTCATCACAGGCGCATAATCTGAAGGGACTGCCAAACGGGGAAAAATAGGCAACCCCCGTCACGTTGAAAGGCGATGGCGGGGGTTTTTTTAAGGTCAGAAATGCCAACAAGTTATACAGCGGCGCAACTCGGTTCAGATGTGGATTTTGCAAATGGTGATTGTCAGGTGACATTGACCACGGTCTTGCCCACCTCAAGCCTCGGCGTTGAATTTACTGCCTCACAAGAAGCCCTCAGGGAGCGTTTCACCGTTGAAATCAATGGGCGTGAAATCAACATTGATCAAAAATTTTATATCAACATTAACGGGGTGAGCACTTACCCAACAAAGGGCTGGGTGCTTTCTACCGGCGGCAAATCCTACAAAGTTTTTGAGCAGGAAATTGATGCGGCAAGCGTGCTGCTTACCTTGACTTGCACCTCACAATATCAATCAAGCAATTAAATGGCCGCCACTGATCTTAATGATCTGAACAATTTTGAAGAACACTTTGAGAGTGCGGCAGTAACTTTTCTAAATTCGGATGTGGGCATCACAGTCACGCGCACAGTGGTTGAGGATGATCTGGTTGCACCCCGCATTGAGGTTCAGTTTTTTGTTGAGCAAGCCAATGAACCCCCAGCAATGCGCAACGGTGGGGGATCATCATCAACGATTGATTACCGGTCATTTGCCGGCACCTTCAGCGCAAGATTAATTACTGACAACGCAACCGGCGGCGCCGGTGATCATGCAACCTATCGTTCAAAGATGCGCACCGCATTGATGCGCTCAGGTTCAAATTGGGGGTCAACTAATCTGCCTTATTATGGGGTAAAATTATTGCGGCCCAGCGCAACTGATTATGATGTTGATGGAGATATGAATATCAGCACGCTCTCATACGAATTGGTCTGGGAGATTCGTGATGATGCTTGGCCCGCCTAAAGGGTGACAACTCCCCCTTTAGTAGAAGGCAGCACCATGTTGAGTGACTGTCACGGGGCCACCCGAAACTAAACCGCAACCAGTTAAAATGGAGAAAATCAAATTATGGCAATAACGAGCGATGGCACACAAAGCTTTGGAATACAGGATTCGCCTGTAACAATTAATTCAATTTCATACATCTGTGAAAGCATGAGCTTCACTTATGGCTCAAATGTCCCTGAGATAGTTGATGGGAATGGCGAAGCAATTGGCCGCACAATTGTTCCCACCCCAGTGGAATTTTCAGCAACGATCCAATATAGCACTGACTCAGCATCAACCGCACCAAATCCTGAGCTTGGTCATGAATTGGTTACATCAACAACCAACGGCAGAAACAATGCCACTTACGTGATCACAGAGGTGGGCGACGCTCAAACATCAGGTGATTACGCAAAGTGCTCAATTTCAGGATATAAGAAGCTGAACTAATGCCGACCCCCGCCGAGGTTTGGCAAGAGTTCAAACCAAAGCTGGCCGCGGCAAGAGAGGCAGACAGGGCCCGAGTGGCCCTGTCGTTTTTGCCTGTTGTAATCCCGCTGGGCCGCTTTGAAATTGCACCCTTGACCATTGAAAGGCTCTTGTGGCTTGAACAGATCAAGAGCCCTTTTGTTATCGGCGCACAACCCGCCCGCTGTGATGTGCTGGCTTGGCTTTGGATTATGTCGCCTGATTTCAGGCTGGGCGAAAAATACGGCAAACGGTTTGTGTGGAACAACTGTTTTATAAGGTGGCGCACTTATGCGCTATTGATTGCCGATTATATGAATGAGATTGCCGAGATGATGGGCGGCGATTCTAAAGAGGGCGCGGTTGATGTGAACTGGTTGCCCCAAATGGTTGACGCGTTTGCTAGTCAATACCATTGGACGCATGACCAGATCATGCAAATCCCCCTTCAGCGCGTGAACATTCTGGCGCACGCAATGACGGCAAGACTATCTGAAAAACCTGACCCCAGTTTCAGCCCCTCAGCCGATGCCATGCGGCATGAAATGCTGATTGCCATCAAGGCCGCTGAAGCTGAAGCAAAGGAAAAAGAAAATGGCGAAAAGTAAATTTTCAATTACTGCACTGATCGGCGTTGACTCCTCTTTGATGAGCAGAGGGCTGGGCAAAGCCACCCGCAAAATGTCTCAGTGGGCAAAAAACGCAATGGCAAAGCTCAAGGCTGCCGTTGTGGCAGGGGTTGCCGTCGCCGGCGCGGCCCTCGGTGCGTTTGCCGTTAAATCTGTAAAAGAGTTTGGAAGTTTTGAAAAGGGGATGCAGGAAGTTTTTACTTTACTGCCTGGATTTTCAAAAGATGCAATGGATGCAATGTCGCAGGATGTTTTAAATCTATCAAATAAGATGGGGGTTTTGCCTGAGGAAATTGTGCCTTCACTTTATCAGGCTTTAAGTGCCGGCGTTCCTGCTGGAAATGTTTTTGATTTTTTAGAGGTATCAATCAAAGGAGCAAAAGCGGGAGTTGCAACCACTGCTGAGTCAGTTGATTTGCTTACAAGTGTGACTAATGCTTATGGCCGTGAAAATCTATCAGTGGCAAAAGCTTCTGATATTATTTTCACAACAATCAAAGAAGGTAAAACCACGTTCACTGAATTAGCTGGAGCGATTTATCAAGTGGGCCCAGTTGCAGCTAACGCAGGTGTTTCATTTGAGGATGTAGGGTCAGCCATTGCGGCACTTACCGCGCAAGGTGTACCTACTAGAGTAGCAACTACCCAAATCAGGCAAGCCATTCTTGCCCTTGCTTCACCAAATAAAGCACTGGCTGAAACATTAGCAAATACAACCGGAGAAGTTTATGAGCTAAAGGAAATCATGCAGAGGCCCGGAGGACTCCTCAAAGCATTTCAGAGACTCAAAGAGGTAGCAGGGGGCGATGCCATGAATATCAAATCTTTCATGGGATCGGTTGAAGGTTTACAGGCCATGATGGCGATTACCGCAAAAGGTGGAGAAAAGTTTACCCAGACAATGATAGCAATGGGAGGTGCCGCAGGAGCTACGCAAACCGCTTACGGCGTAATGGATAAAGGCATCCTGAGATCATTTGAAAAAATAAAGGCCGCTTTAAAAGTGACCATGATCAACATGGGCAAAAGTCTTGCCCCTTTTGTTCAGGCCGCTGTGCCAACTATCATAAAAATTATCGGGATGATTCAATCAATCCCTTGGACAAAAATTTTGCAGGGTTTTGCTCGCGTCTGGTTGATCGGAATAAAACCATATGCAGATGCCATATGGAAAATGCTCAAGCGTTTGCCTTGGCATTTGCTCATTGATACTTTGCTACCCATTGCCGGCATGGTGGTCAAAACCATCCAAAATCTAGGCAGCGCAATTATTCGCCTTGGGCCCATGATTATTCCAGGCTTGCGGGCATTAGCCGGTTATTTCAGTTTTATCATGCTCAAGTTTTTTGTCTTATCAAAAGTCTTAAAAGAATTTGCCCCTCAGATTGCCCAAATCTTCAGGGCAGTATTTCAGGTTGCGGCCAAAGCTTTTGAGTTTTTTATCAATCCCTCAGCCCAAAAGTTTAAAGAGTTGGTTGATTTAATTAAGTCAAGATTCGGCCACCTTGGAAAAAGCATCGGCGCCTTTTTACTAACCGTAAAAGATTTTATTATCTCAAACTTTAAAATAATTGCTGCGGGTATTGTTGAAGGATTTCATAAACTTCTGGGAGGTGTCTGGGAACAGTTCAAAGCTTTTCTAATGGGTGATACTGATGTGGGTCAGGCGATTAAAAGATTTCATGAAATGTTTACAAACTTGAAAAGTGAACTTTCAGGAGAAATGGCAGAATTGAAAACAGCGTTTGGCGCTTTGTTTAAAGCAATAGCAGAGGCTTTTAATTTTGGTTCTGTGGCCGCAGATAATCAAAAACACGCACTAGCAGGAATCAAAGAAGTCGCCTTTTTACTTATCACAGGGTTGACGGGGTTAGTTGAGGCTTTTGGATTTTTAATAGTCGCTATGATGCGGATTCAAAAATGGGGTGCAATGGTCGCCAAAGACCTGATGCCACTTTTAAAAGTAACCATAGGCGCCGTCGCTATTGTTCTGGGATTGTTGGCCGCACAAATTGCAGTGGCAGCCGCCGTTAGTGCGGGTCTATGGACTATTATCGGAAAAATTGTTCAAGGTTTGTCGTGGTTGTTAAAGAAACTTCATCCGGTAATTGAGGCTCTAATTATTCTCGGAAAAATATTCGCATGGGTCGCCAAGTTTATTGGTAAAATTTGGTGGGCTGTTGTCAAAACTGTTTTCTTAAAATTCAAAGATTTGGTGATGCTGGTTGTTCTTACTACAATTGAGTTGGTTAAGGATTTAGCTTTGGCATGGTGGGACGGCATTAAAAAGATTGTTGGTCATTTTGAAACTTTGAAGGAGGGAATCGGAAGTGCGCTTCAATTTATTAAAGATAAATGGTCAATTGCGTGGGAGTTCATGAAAGAATTTGCCCTCAGGCAATTGAGTCCAATTCTAAGCATTTTTGATGCTTTAAAAAAGAAAGTTTGGCACGTTTTATTCGGCGGAACTGTTACCAAAGATTTTGAAAAAGCATTTGGATTTATTGGAAGCATTGCCGACAAGGTAATCGGTTCTGTTATTCGAAGTTTTCAGCGCATGAAAGATTTTGCCTCAGCCATTTTCTCAGACATTGCAAAAGCTGCACAAAAGGCGATGAAGTTTGCGGGAAAGATTTTCAAAGGGGTCGGCGGCGCCTTGGGCTCAATTGTCAGCAAAGTTGTGGGAGGAGGCGGCGCCCCTGCGGGCGCTCAGGTGAGGGGATCAGGCGGCACAATCAACACCAGCACTTTGCAAACTTCACTGAGGCCCATTATTGAAAAACTTACTTCAATGGATATTACCCTGAAAAGCATTGACCGGAAACTTTCAGGAAAATTTGTAAACCAATAAGGACAGAATATGGCTATCACTTATGACGCACCTTCAGCATCAAGCAATTGGGATAATATATATGTAATTGAAACGCTCCCAACAATCTTCCCGCAAGCGGGCGACAGTGTTTTTACTGCTATTGTGGTGAAAAAAATATGCGTCCAAAAAAAATCCAAATATTCCGTTCCCTCATTAGGCTCCGAAATAACTGGATACGATGTGCCCGGCATACCGTCAACCAATCCCCTTTACACCAATCTGACACTATATCTTTATGAAGAAACTGAGCCTGAAGATATTGGAGGGGGTTTATGTAAGTTTACCCAAAGCTATGGGACAACCCCCACAGATTATTCAAGCACCTCTATTGAAGTGGTAACTTTTCCAGGCTATTACTCCGAATGGGATGCTGACAACCCAGTGTCCCCAGCCACCTCAGTTTACCGACCCCCACTTTCAAAATTAGTAGAGGTTAAAGAAGATCACAGCTTTGTTTTGAGCCTCGACCCAATTTCAGGATCAGGATCAGTTTTAACCCCCACCCAAGTAATGACTATACAAAATCCGCAAAAGGAATATGTCGATTATGTCGATGACAACACCATTGACCGTGATGGGACTTCGTTAACCTATGCAAATTACCAAACAATGGTTCTTGGCGGGGAGTATTTTGTTTTTAAGCCCCCAGTTTTGCAAAGAGCCTATGGCGCCGGCTATGTGTGGGAGTTGATTGAATACACTACCAAAGCAATTTAAATTATGCCGTCAAACCTTCAGCCCACAGTCACGAAAGGCACTAAGGGATCAAATCAATATCTTTTTAAAGGCAACTTTAATGCGGGAACAACTCCCACCCTTTTAGATTCAAGTGAAGCGCAAAGAGTAAAAAGGTTTCTGGAAAATTTAACTTTTAGAACCGTTTCAAACATCACCACCGGCGCCCCCGACGCCAATAAATTTGTTTTAGATTTAAGTCAGCCAAATGAAATGGCTTTTGATATTGATCTAAGGACTGCACTCCAATGCGATCCTTACCCCACGCTCGGCGCTGATCTTGATTTACTCCATTGGGGGTTAAAGGCAACCCGTGAGCGACAATATTTCTATCAATATGGCACTGAGGGTTTACAAGTTCAGCCGCAAAATGCGCCGGCTGATACTTCTTCAGGTTATGGCGGCGCGATTAAGATGGGTTATTGGTCAAGCGGGGCAAATTACTTTGCAGGATTTAAGGCGCCGGCTTTAACCAGCAACGTCATTTTCACAATGCCCACTGCTGGGGATTCTGGTGACAATGTTATCATGACCAGTGACGGCAACTCTCTGGGGTTTGGAACGATCACAGCCGGCTCAAATGTAACGGTCAGCCGATCAGGCAGAGATTTTACAATTTCGGCAACCGGTGGGGGCGGGGGTGGTAGCGGAACAGTGACCAGCGTGGGCATTGACGCTGATGCGGTTTTGGGTGGCAGTGCTGGCGCAATTACAAGTTCAGGCACGATAACGGTGAAAGGGGGAACCACAGGCTTGACTACTGTGATTGATGCGTCAGTTGATGATTTAACAATCAATCTAACCGGCACCCTCGATGCTGATAACGGTGGCACTGGTCAAAGTTCCTATTCAACAGGTGACATTTTATATGCTTCCGCTTTTGACACTATTTCAAAGCTTGGCATTGGTTCAACTGATCAAGTTTTAACGGTTGCGGGAGGCGTACCGACTTGGGCCGATTCTGGGGGTGGTGAAGGTGGCGGCACAGTGACCTCGGTTGACGTTGACGGGTCAGGCACCGGCATGACCTTTTCAGGCGGCCCCATAACGACATCGGGCACAATAAGCATGGCGGGAACTCTTGACGCTGATAATGGCGGAACGGGTCTGAATAGTTATACGCTCTGGGATATTCTAACCGCATCAGGAACCAGCGCACTTTCCAGAATTGGAATTGGCTCAGTCGGACAGGTACTCACAGTGAGCTCCGGAGGCGGGCCCGCGTGGGAAGATTCATCAAGTGGCGGCACAGTGACCTCGGTCACAGTCACAGGGGGCACAGGCTTGACCTCAACAGGCAGCCCAGTGACCACTTCAGGCACCATCACAATTGATCTTGATGATACAGCGGTCACAGCGGGAAGTTATACCAATGCTGACATCACAGTTGATGCTCAAGGAAGATTGACTGCCGCATCAAATGGATCAGGAGGGGGATCAGGCACAGTCACCTCAATTGATCTGGCCGCAGATTCAGGATCAGGCACCCCAATCACAACGTCAGGCACTTTCACTTTCACTGGCGGAACAAATTGCACCACGAGCGTGTCAGGGACAACCGTCACCATCAACAGCACTGATCAATATGATGGCACAGTGACCTCGGTGGCGACAAGTAACGGCACCTTTATTGATGTCTCTGGGGGCACCATAACCAGCACCGGCACAATCAGCGCCGATTTGTCAGCAACCGGCACCGCAAGCTCATCAACTTTCTTGCGCGGCGATAACACTTGGGCCACACCTTCAGGAAGCGGGTCAGGCACAGTTACCTCAGTAGATGTTTCAGGCGGTTCAACTGGTCTTACTTTTAGCGGCGGCCCCATCACGGATTCAGGCACCATCACGATGGCGGGAACTCTTGACGCTGATAATGGCGGGACGGGTCTAAGTAGCTACACTCTTTGGGATATTCTAACAGCAAGCGGCACAAGCGCACTTTCACGGGTTGGCATCGGCTCCGTTGGACAAGTGCTCACAGTAAGCTCCGGAGGCGGGCCAAATTGGGAAGATGCCTCAGGTGGATCAGGAACCGTAACCAGTGTCGCAACCTCAAACGGCACTTTCATTGATGTAACAGGCGGCACGATAACCACCGCTGGAACCATTACCGCAGATTTATCAGCAAGCGGCACGGCAGATTCAACAACATTTTTGAGAGGTGACAACACTTGGGCCACACCTTCAGGAAGCGGATCAGGCACAGTTACCTCAGTGGGTAGTGGAAACGGATTGACCGGCGGCCCCATAACAACGACAGGAACATTATCCATTGATATAAATGGCGCAACTGATGGCACGGGCATCGGTACAGTTGATAATGATGATGAGTTACTGATTGCTGACTATTCTGATTTCTATGCGGTCAAAAAAATTAATGTAAGCCAATTGCCAAGCGGCGGCGGCGGCGGCGGGGTCACATCAGTTTCAGTTTCAGGGGGGAGCACTGGCCTCACTTTTTCAGGAAATCCCATTACGTCATCTGGCACAATAACGATGGGAGGTGGCCCCTTGGAAACTGCTTATGGAGGAACGCATAATGCCACCTACTCTACAGGGGACATGCTGTACTATGGAGGATTTCAATTAAATAAACTCGCAATAGGCTCATCTCAACAAATTTTAAAAGTTGGCCCGACATCAAACCCCTTTTGGGATGACCCATCCTATGGGCCTAATGACGCAAAATATGTAACTCTTGGAACTGATTCTGATTTAACTAATGAACGTGTTTTAACCGCCGGCACAGGCATCTCAATTGTAGATGGTGGCGCAAATGGAAGTGTAACAATTTCAGCCACAGGAGGTGGCGGAGGAGGCGGAAGTGGCACAGTCACCTCAGTTGGCACCTCCAATGGTACTTTTGTGGATGTAACGGGCGGCACGATTACAACTTCAGGAACCATCACCGCAGATTTATCCGCAACCGGAACCGCCTCCAGTTCTACATTCCTGAGAGGAGACAATACATGGGCCGTTCCTTCAGGTGGAGGGGGCGGCTCATCCACCTTTGATATTGAGGATGATTCAGCAAATAGCTTCACTGTTTCAAATGGCGACACGGTAACTTTTTCATCCTCCGATTACAGTGTTTATATTGATTGCTCCACAGCCGACACAGTTGATCTTACTGTTTTTGGAGATGAGTTTAGTGATGAACGATTAAAAGAGAATGTTCAGCCGCTAGGTAGTTGGCTGGATAAAGTCTGTGAGCTAGAGCCTGTTTCATTTGATTGGAACGCTAAGGCAAAAGAAATTAAAAAAGAAGGCTCAACAATCGGGCTTATTGCTCAGGATGCGGCAAAGATTGTGCCCGATCTAGTAACGGAGAAAAAAGGTTACATGGCTTTTGAATATCAAAAGCTTTCGATGCTGCTGCTTCAATCAATAAAAGAATTAAAAACGGAAAACAATGAACTTAAAACCAGGCTTGAGGTTTTAGAAAATGCACAAAAATAAAAAGGGTGACAACTCGCCCTTTAGTGAAGGGCAATAATTCAAAAATGGAATTGCTTGAGATTTTTACGGGCGCATTGACCCTCGCAATGGGGGCAATCATTTTTTTCATTAGGAGAATCCTTGAAACCATTGACGACGGTCAGCGCCGAATCCTCAAGATTGAAATTGAACTGGCACGGATGAAACAATCTGAAAGCGATTTACACGATAGACTCGACCGAATTGAAGAGAAATTAGATCAACTGTTATCAAAAAAATGACTACTATTCAGGCGCTAATTTGTGGGGGCATTTGTGGTTTCATCCTTGGCGGCATCTGCTGGGTTATGCTCGGCCTCACCATTGGCCTCTTGCAAGAGGGAATAGGTGATGCAGTAAAACAAAAATTAAAAATTGAAAATCAGGAGAACAAAAACAATGGCTGAAAAAAAAGAAATAAAACCAGGCTGGAAATCAACCGAGTTCTGGCTATGTAGCGTTAGCGGCATTTTCTCAATCTTATGGGGTGCTGGTGTAATTGATCTGGGCGGGGAAGCTTCAGGCGCAATCAATCAAGCGGCGGCCCTTATTGCCGGCGCACTGGCCGCGATGGGCTACGGGGTCAGCAGAGGTTTGGCTAAAAGCAAAAAATGACGGCATTTTTCAAAGCGCTTCTTTCCTTGATCAGTGAATTGATCAAGGGGCGCATTGAGAGAAAAGACACGGCAAGCGATGCACAAACACCAAAAACTTTGCGCAAGCGTTGGCGCCAGCATATCCGCGATGATCTTGATGATCTGCGCGACTAGTTGTGTGACCAGCCCTGATGTGATCTTTGTTGATACCACTCAGGATGTTGTCAGGTTGGGTGAGGATGTTTCTGGGCATATTTTTTACCGCGATGGATCAGGCAAATGGATTCGGTCTAATAACAAAGTAAAGTTGCCGGCGGGTTGGTATGCCGGCGGTTTGCCGGCTGAAGAGTAACCAAAGAAAAGGGGGGCACTTGGGTTTTGAGAGTTTCATTTTTTGGAGTGACACCCACGGGGATCAAGTTTGCCGCGATACTTTAAAGGCAATTGAGAAACATATTGCCGACTTCAAACCAAAACACAGAATTTTCGGGGGTGATGGTTTTGATTTTCGCGCCCTGCGCAAAGGCGTTTCTAACGCTGAAACTGACGCATATGATGATTTGGTGTCAGATTGGAATTGTGGAATGATGATGATTCACCGGTTGCGCCCTCAGGTGTTTCTTGCCGGCAATCATGATCACAGATTGTGGCGCATTGCTGAAGAGGCCGCAAATGGGGTGGTTAGGCAATATGCGCATGATGGGATCAAGCGAATTGAAACCGAATTAAAAAAAATCAAGTGCCGGCTTTATCCTTATCACTATGAACTCGGCGTGCATAGAATTCGCAAGCTGGCTTTTGTTCATGGCTTCACTGCCAACATGGCGAGCGTAAAACAACACGCTGAAATTTTTGCAGATCCAGGGGGCGGCGTTTGCATGGGGCACCTTCACCGCATTGAGGCAATCAATGCAATACGTCACGGCGGCGCCAAAGGTTACAGCGGCGGGTGCTGTTGTGATATTGAAAAAATGACTTACGCTCAACACCGCACTGCCACAACTCGATGGGAACGGGGTTGGCTTTATGGCGTGATTGGCAAGAAGAGTTTCAAGGTCTGGCAAGCTGAGAAAATAGAAGGAACATGGCTACACCCTTAATAAAATTGAAGGATGGAAAAAACAAGGAACTTGCCGAATGGGCAAAGGTTATCCTGAGCATCAAGGGTGAACTTGAGGAGGTGCCACAAGGTTGGTATTCAACCGAGCAACTTGCAAAAAAATTAGGGTTTGTTCCAAGTGGCATTGGCCCGCATTTGCGGGAACTGGTAAAAAAGGGAAAAGCAAAATCAAAAAAATTTAGAACCACCCGTTGCAAAGATGGTCGGGTCATGTCGCGCAAATATTTTAAACTAATTAAATGAGCAAACGCATTCCAAAAAAAATGATTGGCCGGCGCTTGTCGATTACTTGGAACGATCCCACCGGTGGCATTGGTGCTGAACTCAATGAAATGGATTTGGCCGAGTGCGTGAGTGAGGGGAAGCTTGTTAAGCTAGATAAAAAGAAACTGGTTTTGCAAAGCTCGATTTATACCGGCACGCAATGCGGCGACTTCACTTGTCTTGCGGTTTCTCTCATAACCTCTTGGCGGGAAATCTAAAAAGGGCCCCCCCGCTTGTTGACTGACACGCGGAAAGGCCCTTCAGGAACGTCAACCAGATGAGTTGACCCCTCAAAAATGCCCTATTTTCAGGGCAAAAACAACCAACAAAAAAAAGTTTAAAAAAAGTGCATTATTCCCTTTACGCATCCGCTGTGCATAGATTAGTCTAACGACACAATGACTGACACACAGACAACCAAACAAACCACCACCGAGGCAAAACTATATAATGAGATCGCTCAATTACTTATCGAGCGGCGGGATTTAGAATTAAAATTGCATGATCGCAATTATGATCACCTTCAGGGTGATGCCGATTTTTGGAAGCGAAACGACCGTCTTATTAACGGAAAAAAACGCGCAGTGCAAAACCGCGTTAAGAAATTGAAAGAACAGGGTTTTTTATTTGATAGAGAAAAACGCACTGCCGCCCTCATTGCAATTGATCCCAATTGGAATTGGAAATGGGTTTGGTAAATTTAACAGTATCTAAATAATCTAAACTTTAAACCCTAACCCAAACAAGGAACCAATCAGATGATAGATAGTAACAAAATCAAAGAGACCCCAATCAAGGGTCACAACTTAGTTGAGTTATCAGGTGCAGGGTGCGGGTGGTACGCACTGGCAAAAGCTACAAAGGAAAATGAAACGCGGTTTTTTCTCGGTAGAACAAGCGAGGTCAAAAAGTACCTCGGCAGCGAATGGAAAGTAAGAGCAATTTAACAAACAAGGAACCAATCAGATGTTTAACATTACAAAAGAAATTCGAGACTACGGTGAATCACTAAAACTTGAGCCTGTGGGTACAGGCGG
>TARA_R100000655_G_scaffold94845_2_pt1 | contig 21131 bp, 24 predicted proteins | sample TARA_R100000655 | Tara Oceans TARA_R100000655 (sample SAMEA2622497) | marine metagenome | biome: marine biome (ENVO:00000447); feature: deep chlorophyll maximum layer (ENVO:xxxxxxxx); material: "saline water (ENVO:00002010), including plankton (ENVO:xxxxxxxx)" | depth 90 m
ATATCACAAAAAATATAGAAAGCAGTACAATGATGAACAATTAAAACAATTTTATATTTATACTAAAGAACCTTTAACAAAAGATAAGATAGAAAATTTAGAAAAAAACGAAGAAAGATTGAAGTGGATAGATGAAAAATTGCAAGGATTAAATTGGTTTGATGTATCTGTTTTTAAATTATATTATAAAGAAAAATTTAGTTTGCGAACAATGTCAATAGCAACAAAAATAAGCAAGAGTACATTAGGTAAGTCAATTAGATCTGTTAAAAAATATTTAAAAGGCATAAAAGATGATTGAGTTTATCAAACATAGTTTAGGTTTATGTGGTGAACCTCATTTAAACATATTTACAATAATAATGAGTGCACCTATATTTAGTTATTTAATTTATAAATTTTTTAAAATATGAAAAAATCAAAAGGAATTGGAGATGATATAGCCAAGTTTACTAAAGCAACAGGAATAGACAAGTTAGCTAAAAAAGTATTAGGAAATGATTGTGGTTGCGAAGAACGTAGACAGAAACTAAATCAAATGTTTCCAAGATTTAAAAATATAAGACAATTTACAGAAGATGAGATAAAGATATATGATGAGGTCATACCAATAGTTTTAAAAAACCAAAGAATGACAAAAGAAGAAAAAACAATAATTAATTCTTTGTATAGGGGTGTGTTTGATATAGATCCTCAATGGAAAAGTTGTGGTCCTTGTAATAAACAAATAATTGATAACCTTGAAAAGGTATATGAAAAGTCTTGTAAAGTATGAAGAAGTATACAAAAATATATATGAAATATTATAACTACGATATATCAGATTGGATAGCTTGTGAGCATTGTGGCACAACGGCTGTAGACATACATCATATTTCTGGACGTGGTATTGGTGGCTCAAATAATAAAGACTTTATAGAAAATCTTATAGCATTGTGTAGAAGTTGTCATATAAAAGCAGAAACAAATAAAGAATTTAACAATTATTTAAAAGAACAAAATCAATTAAAATTTAAACAAAACTAGAATGGAAAAAATAAAAATTAGTAAAGTAAAACCAAATTCTGAAAATCCTAGGATAATAAGAGGTGAAAAATTTAAACAATTAGTGCAAAGCATTAAAGACTTTCCTGAAATGCTTAAAATTAGACCTATTGTTGTAAACGAAGATTTTGTAGTATTAGGTGGAAATATGAGGCTAAGAGCCTGTATTGAAGCAGGTATTAAGGAAGTTTACATACAAAAAGTAAATTTATCTAAAGAGAAAGAAAAAGAATTTATTATAAAAGATAATAGTTCATTTGGAGAATGGGATTGGGATGTATTAGCGAATGAGTGGAATGTAGAAGAATTAAAAGAGTGGGGTGTAAATATACCTAAATGGGACGACGTAAATTTTGATAGTGATATAGAAGATACAGGCGACTATGACTACCCAGATGATGAAGATATAGACACAAGCCACGTAAAAATGGTGCAATTGTTTTTAAACACAAAAACTGAACCTAAATTCAAGCAATACGAATTAAAACTAAGAGAAAAATTTGGAACAGAAAATTTAACTGACACAGTATATTATTGTATTGAAAAAGCATATGAAAACCTATGAAAAAAATAGTTATAAAACCAAGACTTACTGATAAAGAAACTGATAAATTAAGAGGTGTATTGTTATCTGAAAAAGATTATAATACTTTTATAAATTATGATGCAGATATATATTGTGAAGAAACAAATAAATGTATAGCAAAGTTTAGAAAAAAAATAATACCTGCAAACATTGCAGAAAAAGCTTATGAAAATTTAAAAGATGCAGCACAACATACTAACAACAGAAGTATAGGTAATGGAGATATACATAAATCTAATACAGAAACTACAAGATTAAAAAAAGATGGCACAATAGCAAATACAAAAAAAGCATCAAAAATAACTAAAAGTGGTATTATAGGTTACTTTGATAGAAACGCAAGATTTCCTTATTGTAGGCAAACAGCTTTTAATGAAAAACAATTTGAAAAGTTTAAAAAAGCATATCCAATTATAAAATTAGTAGATACTAAATATGCAGAATTAATGCCTGAGCACTACGCATTGCAACGAAAAATAGCAGATGAAACAAGTCAAGACTTTGTGATTAAGAATACTGCATTTACAACAGTAACAGTAAACAAAAATTGGCAAACAGCTGTACACACAGATAAAGGGGATTATGCAAAAGGTTTTGGTAATTTAGTAGTATTAAGAAAAGGCAGGTACACAGGGGGTTATTTTGTTTTGCCAAAATGGGGTGTAGCTTTTGACATGCAGAATTGTGATTTGTTATTAGTAGATGTTCACCAATGGCATGGCAACACACCTATAAACAAGATAGATGAAGATGCAACAAGAGTAAGTTTAGTTATGTATTACAGAGAAAATATGATAAGTTGTGGTACAGCAGATGAAGAAGTAAATAGAGCAAAAAACAGAAAAGCAGGATCTAAATTAAATTAATATGTTAAGTTTTAGGGATTTTTCAAAACAAATAATAGAAACTGGTGACATAGATCCAGACTACATACTAATAAGAGAAAAATGCAAAGAATATGGTTGGAACAAAAAACAAATGTTTAATTGGATATTGCACAAACTTGTAATATATGATAGCTATTCAGAATTACAAGTAATAAATAAAGAAAAAAACATATTAGAGGTAAAGTATGGAACTGAAAGAAGAAAATCTAAAAGGTTTGCAAAAGAATATTTAAACAATATACAAAGAGCATTTATTGACATTAACATTGAAAAGTTTTTTACACAAAAGGGTTATGTAGTTTTTAATAAAATAAAAACAATAAAAGGTTATGGTTCGTGGGCAGCATGGAAATTTATGGATCTTATAAGTTGTTGTTATGGTATAGATGTAGATTTTGAAACAATAGATTTTAGAAAGGCTTATACATTTCCTTTAAAGGGTTTGTTGATGATAAACGATTTACCTGAAGATGTAAAGTTATTACAAGACACAAAGTTGTATAGTAAGCTTATGCATAATGCAAATAAAATGTTAGAAGGTTTAGAAACAATAAATTCACCTCACAATAATAACAAGGGGTTAAGAATAAATGAAGTAGAAACTTTATTGTGTAAATACCATTCATATAAACATAATAAATATAAAGTAGGTCAAGATATAGAACACTTAAATAAAAGGTTTAAAAAATGTATAATATAGTTGGTGCAGGATTAGCAGGATCTATGTTAGCAAAAGATTTTGACAACAAAGGTATAGAGTATAGAATATTTGATGCAAGATTAGAATTTTCAGCATCTATAATAAGTGAAAACCTATTTAGTGACACCTGGTTAAAAGATGTAAGCTATATAAAAAATTCATTAGATTTTATACATAATAATTATAAAGTAGAAAAAAGATTGTTTGTAAATAAAAATATAAAAAAAGAATTATATCATTTACCAATACCAGAAGTATTAAAACAAGACTATATAAAAGAAAAAGTTATAAAGGCTACAAAAGAAGGTGTGCAAACAGAAGAAAAATTTTATAAAGGAAAGAATATAATTTGTGCAGGGTTTTTAGCTAAAAAACTATTTAATTTACCTTATTTAGATGCATTGACAGGTCATGGCTTTTTTATAAAAAAACAAATTAAAGAAGATTATATAAATACTTATAGACCTTATACACACGAAAAGCTGATGAATTGGCATAATAATTTATTATGGTATGGAGATAGTACAGCTATAAAACATAATAATTATATAAAGAAAAGAAAAAATTATATAAAAAATAGCATAAAAAGATTAAATAAATTAGGAATAAACAAATATGAAAAAATTGTGTATGGTGCAAGACCTATGAACACACAAAACAAAAGACAGGGAATGTTAGTTAAAATAAACAATAATAATATAGTTATGAATGGTGGTTGGAAAGATGGTTTAGTAATATACCCTTATTTAATAAGTAAAATATATAAAATGTTATGATTATAGCAATAGGTGGAGAACCAGCAACTGGTAAAACTACAATAATGAAAAGCATAATAAAAGACTATATGCCTTTTAAAACATTTAAGTATGGTTTAGTAAGAGGAATAACAAATGATAAGTTAAATATTGTAGGTATCTATGACAAAAGCCTTTTTAGTGGAACTGATAAACTTTCTATGGCTGTGCAGCCTTATTTCCTTAAATTTGTCGAAAAGTGTTCTAACGAACTAATATTGTTTGAGGGTGATAGATTATTTAATCAAAGTTTGTTTAATAAAGTTGATTGTAAAATAATAGTAATAAAAGCAAACAAAGAAGAAATACACAAAAGACATATACAAAGAAAAGACAAACAAACAGAAAAGTTTATAAAAGCCAAAAGAACTAAAATAGAAAACATAATACAAAAAAATAAAGTAACAATATTTAGTAACGATAATAAAGAAGAACAAGAACAAATAATAAAACATATAAAAACTCTAATAAATGAACAAAACCGAACACACTAAAAAAGCAATGTTAGATGCCTTAGAAAAATCTTTAGGTATAGTAACAACAGCTTGTAAAAAAGTAGGGATTGGTAGAACTACATACTATGATTGGTATAATACAGATCCTGAATTTAAAGCAAAGGTTGATGATTTGAAAAATGTAGCATTAGACTTTGCAGAAAGTCAACTACATAAACAAATACAAGATAATTCTACTTCAGCAACTATATTCTACTTAAAAACACAAGGAAAGAAAAGAGGTTATGTAGAAAGACAGGAATTAGATCTATCAAGTGGTAACGAACAAATAAACAAAATAGAAATTGAAATTGTTGAGCCTAAAGGGAACAGTAGTTCTCAAGAAAAATCTTGATGCAAGTACAAGAATTGTAGTTAATCAGGGTGGTACAAGAAGTAGTAAAACCTATAGTTTAGCACAATTAATTATACTGAAAGCATTACAAACAAAGGGAAAGGTATATACTATTTGTAGGAAAACTTTACCAGCTTTGAAAGGTACTGCGTACAGAGATTTTTTTTCTATATTGGAAAGTCATAATTTATACAATCCTGAAAATCATAATAAATCAGAACTTACTTATAAATTAAATGGAAATGAAATAGAGTTTATTTCAGTTGATATGCCACAAAAAATACGTGGAAGAAAAAGAAATATACTTTGGCTCAATGAGGCAAATGAGTTTGATTTTGAATCGTGGGTTCAGCTAAGTCTAAGAACAACTGAAAATATTTATTTAGACTTTAATCCTTCAGATCCATATTCCTGGATATATGACAATGTTATAAATAGAGAAGATTGCACTTTTATTAAATCAACTTATTTAGATAATCCTTTTTTACCTGAAGAAACTATAAAAGAAATAGAAAGGCTAAGGGATTTAGATTCTAACTATTGGAAAATATATGGATTAGGGGATATGGCACAACCTACTGAAACTATATTCAGACAATTTGAAATATGTAATAACGTACCTGAACAAGCACAATTAATAGCAATGGGAATGGATTTTGGTTATAGTAACGATCCTACAGCATTAGTTGAAGTCTTTAAATTAAACGATAATTTGTACTTAAATGAAGTTTTGTATAGTAAAGGTCTAACAAACCAAGATATTGCAGCAGAGCTAAGAAAACACAGCATTACAAGGCAAATAGAAATAATAGGGGATAGTGCTGAGCCAAAGTCAATAGAAGAAATAAATAGATTAGGTTTTAACGTAAAACCAGCAAAGAAAGGTGCAGACAGTATTAATATGGGTATAGACATTTTAAGAAGATACAAGATCCATATTACGAAAAGCAGCACAAATACAATTAATGAATTTAAGTTTTATAAATGGCTAGTAGATAAAAATGGTAAGGTAATAAACAAACCTGCAACTAATCAAGCAGACCACATAATTGATAGTGTTAGGTACGTAGCTTTAAACAAATTAACTACTAATTATTCAGGTAAGTATTATATTCTATGAACGAAAACGCAAAAAATATATTTATATAAAATGGCAAAGACTAAAATAACAATAAATGTTCCTACTAATTGGAATGACATTACTATTAAGAAGTATCAAAAGTTTCTACAAGTTTCTAAAAATGGAGATGAAATAGAAATGTTAAGTGTATTGTGTAATGTGCCTGTTAAGGTTATAAAAAAAATAAAAGTAAAAGACAGAAAGATGATTGTCAGCAAAATGAACTCTTTTATAAATAAAAAACCAGAACAAAAACTACAAAACATTATAAAGTTTAAAGAAAAAGAATATGGTTTTATACCAAACTTTAGCAAATTAACAACAGGTGAGTTTGTAGATCTTGAAAGTTATATGAAAAATAGCAATGAAAGTTTACATTATATAATGTCAATATTATATAGACCAATAGTAAAAAGACAAGGTAAATTCTATAATATAGAATCTTATAATCCAAATTTAGAAACAGCAGAAAAGTTTTTAGATTTACCAATGACTTGTGTTTTATCTGCATTCAATTTTTTTTTTTATTTAGGCGAAAACTTGTTGGAAGTTATAGCCAATTATTCGAAAAAGGAAATGAAGAAAGCGAACAACAAAGAACTTTACAATCAAAATGGGGTTGGTACAATATAATATTTAGCTTATGCAACGAAAATATTCTACATATAGAAAAGATTACAAAGTTAGAAATAACAACAGTATTAACATATTTAAGCTATTTGCAAGACAAACAAAGTACAGAGAACAATAATTATAGTAAACACAAATGATAACATATAAAAACATAATAGAGATATTTCAAAACATAGCTACAAATCACTATGAAATTAATTCTTTCCACACAGGAACATTAGATGAAGTAGACATAAACAAATTAAATAAAAAAGATTATCCAATTTTATATGTAGAACCAAGTACAACAAACGTAGACAGGGGTGTGCTAACTTATACATTTAATGTATATACAATGAGTTTAATTGATGACGATATAACAGACAAACAAACAGATCAAACTGATGGAGTTACAGAGGTTACTACAGAAACTAACAGACAGCAAGTATGGTCTACAATGTTACAAGTGATGCAAGATATAATAGCAGAATATAGACAAAATTTATCTATACAAACAAGTTCTGTAAGGTATGGTGAGGTTGCAGATCCTGGCAAGAAGTTTAGTTTTGTGCCTAACGAAATAGTCTTGAATATGCCTGTTAGTGTAGAGCCATTTACAGTACGTTTTGCTAATATGCTTACAGGATGGACATCAACTTTTTCCATACAAGTTAATAACCCAAATTCACTATGTGATGCACCTATTGAATTGAGTAATGATTTACCAAATACATAATGGAATTTATAAATACAGAAAATATTATATCACAATTTTGTAGCAAGTTAATTGAAAAAGCTAGAGCAAACCTGAATAAAGAGGGTAAAAGAGCATCAGGAACTTTATTTGACCAAATGAGTTTTGATATTGAAAAAACAGATGATAACATAAAAGGGGTTATAAGCTTTGGAAGTGCAGAGGACTATTGGATGTTTGTAGATCAAGGTGTGAAAGGTGCAGGTGGTTTTAAAGGTAGTGGAAGAATGAGAGGTCAAGGAAGTAAATTTAAATTCACAAACAAAATGCCACCATTTAAAGAAATTATACAATGGACTAAAACAAAAGGCATAAAAGGTAGAGATAAAAAAGGTAGATTTATTACTGATAGAAGTTTAGGTTTTTTAATAGCAAGAAGTATATACCAAAGAGGATTACAAAGAACCAGGTTTATTAGCAAACCTTACGAAGAAATGCAAAGAGATTTTGCAGAAGATATACAACAAGCTGTAACAGAAGATATGAATGCAGTAGATAATGAAACTAAAGTTGAATTAAAAATAGGAGGTAAAAAATAATGGCAACAACAATAGAACAAAAACCAAATTTATTAAGTGCGGTCAATACACCACTTATATATATGCTAAAAGAAAGTGTACCTGCTACATATAATGGTTTTAAATTTAGATATGTTTTAAAAGTATCAGTAAATGGAACTGAAATAGCAGTTTTAAAAATTCACAAAAATCAACAAAATGTAGGAATCTTTAATATTAGTCATATACTTAAAACTTATTTAGATACACAATTAACTAATACTAATAGCACAAGTTATAGTGTACACACATTAGGAACTCAAGTAACTACAAAACCATTTGGGCAAAATGATAACCAATTAATAACAGTAAGAGTAGATGCCTTTCACGAGGTAGCAACATCAGCAACTACTGCACCTGTTTTAGCACCTGCATCAGGACAAGACAATGCAACTAATTACGTAACACCTGCAACTACACCATACGAAAAAACAGCTACTAATGTAGGTGGATTAGATATAAATGGAACTAACTTTCCTTTAGCTTTTTATATGAATAGTGATACAGATCCAGATAATCACAAATTCTTAACTAATGCTCCAACAGTACAATTTGTAAGAGGATCTTCAACAAGTGCAGACAATATAGATCTTCAAACTATATGTTTTAAACAAGGTAATAATAACTCAACACCTGCAAGTTTAATTACACAAGGTGAGAAAATAGACGAAATAGCTATACAATATTTTGATAGTGCAGGTAACTTGATTACAGGTTCAGGTGGAAATACAGTAGAGTTTTTTTCTAATACAACTATAAATGGTGGGGCAAGTGCAGCACAAAGTACAAGTATAGATAAAGCAATATTATATTTTGGTTGTGGAACTAAAAATTTACAAGAACAAATTAGAAATTCAAATGCACAACCTAGTAAATTTGCTAATTGGGCATATTATAGAATATTTGGGTGTACTGCAGCAGATATTACAGACAGATGTACTAAATATTACAACTTCTATCGATACGGAGCAAGTAGAAAAGAAATAGATGATAGGCATTTAAGCTGTACAAGATATAATAACATTAGATTAGCATGGCGAAATAGATTAGGTGCATGGGATTATATGAACTTCAGAGGAAAGTCTACAGAAACTTTAGATATAAAGTCTGAAGAAATGGAAAGAGTTGTAGGAAATTGGGATGTAGCAAGTGATAGTGTAGATTTTAACTATAATAATTGGGATAGAGGAAGAGAAACCCTATTTACAAAAGCACAAAAGAAATTAATTATAAACTCTGATTACCTAAATGAAGATGAAGCAGTTTGGCTACAAGAATTATTTACTTCAATTAATGTGCAGATATTAGATGATAATGGTGTAGAGTTTCCTGTTATAATAACTAATAAAAGTTATACAAAAAAAACAAGTGTAAATAATAAAATAAAAATACAATACACTATTAATTTAGAATACGCAAATAAAGAAAGAACAAATAGCTAATGAAAGTCAGGTTAGTAGCATATCGTAGAGAAAACACAGGTTCTGATACTTATGATTTAGATCAATTTGAATTAGACTTACAGAAAGAACCTAGTGTAGTTGTTAATTATAATTGGTTAGATTTAAAAAACCCATCTCAAAGAAAATCTAGTTTTTCACAAACTCTAAAATTACCCTTTTCAAATGCTAATAATAAATTTTTTGAAAACTACTTTAATGTTAATTTAGACACTTTAGTATTTAATGCTAAATTTAAATTTCCTGCAATTTTATATATAGATAGTATTCCACAATTAAAAGGTTTTATACAATTAAAATCTATATACCTTAATGCAAGATTATATGAAGTTGCCTTATTTGGAGATACAGCAGACTTTTTTACAGATTTAAAGGACTCTAAACTAAAAGATGTTTTTGACACCCAAGACACTACAGATCCTGATTTACTATTATTAAATCAATTATTAGACCACAAATTAACATTAGCAAATGTGTTAGCAAGTTGGACCAGTCCAGGATTGACTACTGTTTTAGGTGCTACTACTAATGATGTTATGTATCCTGTATTTGATTATGGGCATACACATAATCCTTATTCTAGTTCAATGTTTTGGAATCCTGATGATTGGACAGGTGATGTAAATGAGTTAGGACAAGTAAATGGTATTGCAGCTTTAAATTATTATGGAATGGTTAAAATTGGTAATTTAAAACCAGCTATACGAATACAAAGACTTTTTCAATTAATTGCAGCTAAAGCAGGATATACAATTGAAAGTACATTTTTAGGAATTAGTGGTGATACACTTACAAACACTGATTGGTTTAGTAGAATATTTATGACACTATCTACAGAAAATCAAAAAGTACAAACAGTATTTAACACAAGTTCTGGTAGTGAGGCACCGTTTATAGGTTTTCTAGCTAATATGACTGCAACACAAACTGAAAGTGTTAATATATCAAATGATTATGATGCTGACCAATGCTATTTAGAAAATGTAATTGTAAATAATGAGGTTTACGATCCTAACAATTTATTTAATGCCACCACACTTACTGCATTAGCAGTTGAGGGTGCACCTGTAACCACCATTAATTGTCCTAGTATTCAATTTCCTATTGAACCTGCTGACGAAGCATTATTGCCATCAGGAACAATGCAGATACAAACTACTTTAAAATTAACTACTGCTGCTCAAACTAATTTATCTAATGATTATGAAGCACAATTAACTTGTAGATGGTATTCACAAAGTAATTTAAATGATATAAATTGGGGTGGAACAATTGCTACTGCAACACAAGCACCTTACGAAAGTATGGACAGCATTTCAGTAACTCCTGACAGCACATTAGAATATGTATTTACAAACAACATTACACCAATAGCAGGTGAAATTTATTTTTGCATATTCACAATGCAAGATCTAGGATTAGGAAGTTCACAAACAGTAGCTATAACAATAGAAAATTGTATAGTAGAAACATTACAAACTGATGAAATTGGATTAATGAGTGGTGGTGAAGAGGGTATTGTGCAAATGCGACACAACATGCCAGATATGAGCCAGTCAGATTTTGTAAAAGATATTATAAATAAGTTTAATCTTATTATAAAAACAGATGCAGAAGATGAAAAAAAGTTAATTATAGAGCCATATCAAGATTTTGTAAATGGTGGATCTGTTAATTATTGGACAGAAAAACTTGATTTATCTAAAGAACAAGTTGTAAAAACAACTAATGAATTACAATCAAGACTATTAACATTTGGAGATTTAGAAGATGAGGACTTTTTAAATCAAAGATATAATGAAAAATATAATATTGTTTATGGAACATACAAAGAAAAAAGAGATAATGATTTTGCAACAGAAGAATTTAAAAATTTTACAGCTACATCTCCTTTAATTGCACAAGGTATTTCTTTATGGGATAATAATGGAATAGGAACACCACTTCCTGAAAGTAATATTGCAACTGCATATTTGTTTGAAGCACCTGTAAACGAACCCTCAAAACCTTTAGAGGGAATGAAGCCAAAATTGTTTTATTATAGTGGAACACCTGTTGATATAACAGGTAGCAATCCAAGCGGCACTACATATAGTTTTCATATATATTCAGATCAATATATACAAACTGCCGATAGTATAGATACAGGTAATACATTTCCTCTTTGCACACAATATAATTTAGATAACCTAAACACAGGGGTAACAGCAAACACTAAAATATTACATTGGACATATTATAGTCCTAATTTTAATACAGGTTTTACATTTAATTATTTTAATAATACTTATAGTGAGCATGGTTTTTATTATGATTATTGGGTTCAATATATAAATGAAATATATAGTGATGAAGCTAGAATAATGGAATGTTATGTTAATTTATCACCAACTGATATACAAAGTTTTGCAGGTAATGGTTTTAAAAATACTTATTTAATAAAAAATTGTTTATGGAGGGTAATTAGTATAGATAATTATTTAGTAGGTGGGAATAAATCTACAAAAGTTACATTATTAAAAGTAATAGAAAAAATACCATCAACTTGTGATGCTATACCAACTATTACAGAAACAGGATTAATGACATGGGTTGATGCAGGAACAGGATCAGCTACAACTATTACAAATGAATGTTGTGAAGAACAAAATGAAAACTGGACTTTTGTACAAACAAATGCTACAACAGGAGTAGGTCAATGTTATGCAACTGGTGGTGATGGATCAACAACAGTAACAGATAGTCCTAGTGAAGTTATTGGTGGAGATAATCCTATATCAGCTATGATGCCAAACATAACTAGTAACAATGTTATACAAAGTAGTACAGGATATGCTCAAACAATGAATTTTGTTTTAGAGGCTACAACAAATGGAACATCGACTACAACATTTAATTATGGTGGCATTCTAAAAAAAGTATTTCAAGTAAAATTTTTGACAGTAAGCTTTATAAAAATTAAATTATTAGGAACTGTTAAAAATGGAACTAATTACCAGAAAGTAGGTTATTTTGAATATGATACTGTTTTAGGGTTGTATTATGGTGGATTAAAAAATATAGGTGGAACAACATTAACAAAACAAAATAAAGACGCAGCATTTACAGCACCAACAGTTAGTATTACAACAACTGATTCTAATGGATATTGGCAACCTACAATATCAGGTGGTGCAGCAAATGAAACTTGTAATTGGATTTGTGAAGTAAGTATAATAAGTAAATCACAACATTTGTTTAATGCTTCAAGTACAAGGGCAATATATCAAAATGCTGATAATATATTAATGCAAAATTTAGATTATTTATTATGGAATTAGCAAACTACATACAAAAGATAGGAGATATGACACCAAATACATTATCATTATTAACAGAAATAGAAGATAATACTAATCACATAGCATTAGGAATGTATGAATATCCAGAAACATTTGAAGAATTAATAAAGAAAATAAAAACAATATGGCTGAAAAAGTAACAATAGAAGTTGAAGCAGATGTAAAACAAGCTGTAAGCGATTTAGGAGAAATTAAAACAGATATTAAAGGCATAGGTGAAACAGCTAAAGCACAAAGTGGTGCAATAAAAGGTTTAGCAAAAGGTTTTACAGGTGTTGGTTTTGCTATGAAAGCAGCAGGGTTTGGTTTAATAATGAAAGTAGTTGATAAGTTATCAGAAACCTTATTGCAAAACCAAACAATTCTAGATGGTGTGACTACAGCTTTTAATATGATAGGGATTGTATCTAATAAAATCATAGAAACTTTTAAAACAATATTTGATAGAGTAACAGCAACAGGAGATAATTTTGATGCGTTAGGAAGATTAATAAAAAACTTTATGACACTTGCTTTGACACCTTTAAAATTAACTTTTAATAGTGTAGCTTTAGTTATTAAAGAGGTACAGTTAGCATGGGAGAAATCCTGGTTAGGAAAAGGTGATGTCACAAGAATAAAAGAATTAACAAATCAAATAAATGGATATAAACAAGAAATAAAAGAGGCAGGTGAGGAGGCAATTGCAGCAGGAAAAGGTATTATTTTAGATTTTAAAGAGGGTATTGGAGAAATAAGTAAAATCGGATCTGTAGTTGTGGAAGAATTTAATAATACATTTGAAGATGTAACTGTAAAAAGTTTAGTTAAACAAGCAAAAGCAATAACAACAGCAACAAATGCAATGGGCATGTTAGCTGAAGAACATAGACAATTGATAGTTTTAGCAGAAGATGAAATGGAAAAAATGAGAGCAATTAGAGATGATGTATCACAAACAATAGAAGATAGAATAAAAGCAAACAAGGAATTAGCAGAAAAAGCAGAGGAAACAAGATTATTAGAGATTGATGCACTAGAGTCGCAACAAAAAGCAATAGGTCAACGATTAAAATTAGACAAAGATAATATAGCATTAAAAGAAGAATTAGCAGCAATAGATACAGCTATACTTGAAGCGACCTTGCGAAAAACAAAAATAGAAAAAGAGTCAAAAGAGCAAGAAAATGCATTAGTGCAAGAAAGAATTGATAATGAAAACCAACTAAATCAAATTATACAAGATGCTTTTGAAGTACAAAAAGAACAAATAAATCAAGAAGAACAAGCAAGAAAACAATTAGCCATAAGAACTATTTCTGACCAAACTAAACTACAAGAAATGTTAACTAAAATTGAGGGTGATGCAGAATCAAAAAGAACTGAAATAAAAAGAAAAGAAGAGGAGGCAAAATTTGCAATTGTTAGTAGTACAATGGGGGCAATTAGTAATTTAATAGGATCTGAAACAGCAGTAGGTAAAGCATTAGCCATAGGTCAAGCAATAATAAACACAAAACAAGCTGCAGTTGCAGCATTAGCACCACCACCAGTAGGTGCAGGTCCTATATTCGGTCCGATTGCCGCAGCAGGTGCAATAGCAACAGGTTTGGCAAATATAAAAGGTATTGTATCTACTAAATTACCAGGTGAACAAGGTGGTTCTAACCCTGATATAGGTAGTATAGATGCAGGTACTTCTGAAGATCCTTTAGAAAATGCAGAACCTTTAGTACCTACATTTGGTGCAATAGGAAGTGAACCACCACCTGTACAGGCATTCGTAGTTGAAAGTGATGTAAGTAGCAGTCAGGCTTTACAAAACGATTTAAATTTACAAGCGACGTTGTAAACGAAAATTAAAAATTTATATTTATGAGTATGAGCAAAACAAAATTAAAAAAAGTAGAATTAATAATTGATGAGGAACAAGAAAGGTTTGGAGTTGAGGCAATTAGTCTAGTAGAATTCCCAGCCATAGAAGAAAACTTTGTTTATTTAAGTAATGACAATTTTTTAACACTTGCTAAACTAGATGAAGAAAAGAAAACACTTGTTGGTGCGGTATTAATACCAAACAAAGAGATACCAAGATACGATAAAGAACTAAACGAAGAGTATGTAGTTTTCTTTACCGAAGATACTATAAAACAAGCACAGGAGTTGTTTATGTCAAGTCTAAGGAACAATAATGCTACTTATGAACACAAAGTAGCAGTTGAAGGAATTAGTGTTGTAGAAAGCTGGATAAAGGAAGATAAGAAAAATGACAAATCAACTTCTTATGGCTTTAAAAACTTACCAGTTGGCACTTGGTTTGTGAAAATGAAAGTTAATAACCAAGAAATTTGGGATAGTGTAAAAGAAGGTAAAGTAAGAGGTTTTAGTATAGAGGGTTTTTTTACAGATAAAATAATTGAAGCATCAAAGCCTAAAGACATTATAGACCTTGCAGAAGAATGTACTGATTGCCCTGATGAAGTAACACTAGGTAAAATAAAAGACATAATTTTAGAAAATGAATTAACAGTTGTAGGTAGTTTAGATGGAGAACCTTTATTTGCTACAAAAGAAGAGGCAGAAATATATGGTCAAATGTTTAAAAATTGTGTTGGATCTCACATTCACAAAGTCAATGGAATAGACAGGTATATGCCTTGTAAAACACACGCAAAAGCAATACAAGATAAATTTACTACTGATGAATTAGGTAACACAAAGAAAAAAAAGAAGAAAAAATACAAGTATGTTTCTTATTCAGATTTTATACATAAAAAAGCTTTAGAAAAGTATAGATGGTCTGAATGTATGAGGGATATGGTTGGTAAATTTAGCAATAAAAAAATTGCTGCAAAAGTTTGTGGTTCTTTTAAAAAATAAGATAGGGTTGCGAACGATTTCTTAATATTAATATTTATAAAAAAAAAGTAAAATGGCAAGTACACTAGACAAAATAAAAAACCTCTTACTATCAAAAGAGGAAACTAAAGAAACAAAATTGTATGCAGAAATGATTTTAGATGATGGTAGGGTATTGGCAACTGAAGATGATGAATTCATTGTTGGTTCTGTAGTAATGGTTGTAGGTGACGATGGTGAAACAAGTCTATTATCAGCAGGTTCTTATACATTACAAGATGGATCTAAAATTACTATTGATGATGATTCTAAAATTTCATTAATTGGTGAAGAAGAAGAAGAAATTGAAGCTGAAATTGAAGAAGAAAAAGAAGAAATGGAAGATGAGGATAAAAAAGAAGAAATGGAAGAAATAGATGAAGAAAAACTATCTAAAGCTATTTTTGAACACACACCTGACCATATAGACGAAGATAAAGCAAAAGAAATGGCTAAAAAAGTAAAAGAAATGGCATATGGAGATAAAGAAGAAGAAAAAATGTCAGAAGAAGTAGTTGAAGAAGAGAAAAAAGAAGAAGTTATAGAAAATAAAGAAGAAGAAATGGTTGAAATGTCAAAAGATATGATTTCTAGTCTTGTAGAAGAGGTAGAGGAACTTAAATCTCAAATATTAGAATTAGAAAAAGAACCTGGTGCTGATGGTTTCATTCACGAACCTGAAGTTGCACCAAAAGCAAATAAAAAATCTTTAAAAAATCTTTCACAACAAGAAAGAGTTAGAGAATTAATTAATAATTATAAATAAATCGAAAAAAAATGAAAAAAAACACAAACAAAAAGTATGAGTTCGCAAACCCTTCAATAGGTGCGAACACTTATGCAGGGCAGCTTTCTCTACCTTATGTTAGTGCGGCTGTAAAATCAAATTTAACTGTAACAAATGGAGGTATTAGAACAGTAGATGGTTTTAATCACAAAGTTGTTATTTCAAATTTAACTGTAGCCGATCCTCTAGGTTCAGCAAGTTGTACATTTAATCCAACTGACACAACTATTGGTGAAAGTGTAATTACATTAACAGACTTAAATGTAAACATTCAATATTGTAGAGGTACTATATTTGACACTTGGATAGGACAAGGAATGGATAGAAACGGAAATTTACCAGGAACTTTTGAAAGTTTTGTTCTTGAAACTTTAGTTGCAAATGTTGGACAAGCTATTGAGAATCAAATGTGGAAAGGTGGTGCAGTATTTGGTACAGGTTTCTTATCTAATAATGGTACACACGGTGCAGGTAATTTTGCAGTATCAAAAATGAAAGATTTTGCTACTCAAGAATTTTCTAATGCACCAAGTGTTGCTAACATTCTTGATAACTTGCAAGAAGTATATACTAAGGTTGTTTCAGACAAATCTGCAATACTTTCTAAACCAGGTTTTGGTTTCTATATGTCACAACAAATGTATTCTTACTATGCAATGAAGTTAGGATCTGCAACTACTTTCCAACAATTAGGACAAGCAGGTGAATTTACAGGATTAACATATATGGGGTATCCAATTTACGTTTGTCCAGGAATGTTTAATGATGTAATCGTTGCTACATACCCTGAAAACCTTGTACTTGCATCTAACGCACTTTCAGATATGAATGAAGTTAGAGTTATACCAGCTTATCAGTATGATGGTTCAGACAATATTAATGTTGTTATGAAGTTTGCAGCAGGTGTAGGATGTGGTGTAGGTGCTGATGGGGTTGTAGGTTACAACTTTGCATAAATTGTATAAAATTAAGGGTGTGAAACATCACCCTTTTTTTTTTAGTATTAATAATTAAAAAACAATAAACATGGCTTGTAATTTAACACGAGGTTTATTAGTAGATTGTAAAGATCAAATTGGAGGTCTGAAAAAAATCTTCTTTGTAAAATCTTATTGTTCTAACGTAAGAGCAAGAGCAATATTTAATGGATCTAACCCTTTACAGATGGATACAGCAGGTTTTGCAAATTGGGATGTGGCTGAATCTTCTAAAACTATTGTATTTCAGTATGATTTAAGACCAAATTTATCTTCAATGACTGTTAATATAAATTCAGATCCTGCAAATGGTACTACATTCTTTGAACAAACTCTATCTATATCAATGCAAAAACTTTCTGTTGCACAAACAAATGAATTAAGATTAATTTCTTACAACAGATCTCAAGTATTTGTATTAGATATGAACGATAATGTATTCTTATTAGGTATGGATAATGGGGTTGATGTTTCAGGAGGTACAGCAGTTACAGGAGTTGCAAAGGCTGATATGACAGGATTCACTTTAGAATTAAGAGCAGAAGAAAAAGAACCTTTAATTTGGCTACCTGCAACAGCAGGACCTGGAGATAATGCAGGTGCAGCTACAGCTAAATATCCTTTTGATGGATTGTCTGATGAAGCAGATCTAACAATCACTGTAGGAACATAATTAATAAATCGTTACTCAATTAAAATAAGGGTTATCTATTCGGTAACCCTTTTTTATTAAAAAAACTTTACAATTAGCATAATTATATAAAAAAAATTTTATAAACCGAACACTTTGTGAACGAATTTGTTGTTTTTATATTTATAATAAACTATATAGTATGGCTTATAAAGTAAAAGAAGAATACAAAGATTACAAACCCTTAAATATGAATATAAGTTATGGTCAATTAAAACCACATCAAATAAAAAATTTAAGTGATTCAGTAAAAGAAAAATATTACACTAACACAACAATATCAAAAAAGAAAAAATCATTTAAAAATAATACAGAAGATATTAAAAATAATGAGCTATAAAGAAATAGATAAAATATTAAATTCTAAAAACACAATAGAAGATCAGGAAATGTGGATAGAATTAAATGATAAATTAGTAGAGGCTAAAAATGATAGTGAAATAAAATTATTAATGATAGAGTACATCCCTAAAATATTTAAGTATGTATAATATAAACTTCACAAAAACATCTGAATCAGGCTCACCACAAGAGGTTAAAGTTTTTTTAAATTTATCTTCTTATGTAGATCCTAAAATTTTATCAGGTGGTGGAACAAGTGGCAATTATATCATTTTAAAATTTAGAGGAAGAAACACTAATTATCAAAGAACAATAATTGCTAAACCTGCAAGTGGTTTATTTACAGGCAATCCACAATACACTCATACAAATAGAGCATGGTTAATTAAATTTGATGTACTTTATGCAAAAGCTTTATTTATACCAGGTGGTGTGGCAAATTCAGACATTTTAGCACAAAAATTAATTGGTAGAATAGTTTTGCCTTGTGATGATATATACGATGTAAGTTTATTTTATAATAGTGATCTTCAGCTTAACACACATTTGCCAGGAGGTGGTAAATATGCGACACCAATTAATATAGGTTTTGTATTAAATGCAAATCAATCTGCAAAAGGTGTAGCAAGTTTAACTAATCCAGATACTACACAACCTATATCTTTTTATACTTCTTATAATGACAATGATTTAGATTCTGAAAATATGAGTGCATTTGGTAAACCAGATAGTGAAGCAGTAGAAAATAAAAATGTAGAATATGGTGTTCAAAACTGGACTACTACTTACAATAATTAGTTATGAAAAAAAAACAAGACAACATATCGGTAATACATTTAGCAGAATATAATTTGCCAAATATTTCTGAGAACAACAATAAAGATTGGATTGAATTTGGTGATGATAATTTATACCCTCAATATTTACTAGAATTATATAATGGTAGCAGTATCAACAATGCAGTTATAAAAGGTGTAAGTGCTATGATATATGGTGAGGGTTTAGATGCTACTGACAGAGAGGAAAGTGATGTTAAAAAAGAAAGTTGGTTAGCTTTAAATAGTTTGTTACATAATTCTAAAAAAGATACTTTAAAGTGTCTAACTTTTGATTTGAAGCTATTTGGAATGTGTTATGTAAATACCATCTGGAATAAACCAAGAACTAAAATTGTAGAAATTAGACATATACCTGCACAATATATAAGAAGTGGCAAGGCTGATGCATATGGTGAAGTTAAGGAATATTACTATAGTGCAGATTGGGAAAATACTAGAAAACACAAACCTAAATATTTAAAAGCTTTTGACCTTAAAGACAGAACTAATGCTAATCAAGTATTATGCATAAAAGATTATTCACCTGGATCTTACTACTATGCAACACCAGATTATCAAGGTAGCACAAGTTACATACAGCTTGATATGGAAATAGCACAATTTCATTTATCTAATATAAAGTCAGGTATGTTTCCAAGTATGGCAATCAATATGGCTAATGGAATACCAACAATTGAGGAAAGAAGAACAATAGAAAGACAAATCAATGCTAAATTTGCTGGTTCAGGCAATGCAGGACGTATATTGCTGACATTTAACGATGGAAAGGACTCTGCACCAGAAATAGTGCCTATTAATGCAAATGACAATTCAGATAGCTATCAATTTTTATCACAAGAAACTACAAAAAAAGTTTTAACAGGACATCGTGTGACAAGTCCTTTATTATTTGGTGTTAAGGGTGATGGTAGTGGTTTTGGTAATAATGCTGATGAATTACGTGATAGTTATTCACTTTTTAACAATACTGTAATAAAACCCTTCCAAAACACACTTTTAGAGGGTTTAGAGCCAATATTTCACGCAAATGATATAAACCTTGACTTGTACTTTAAAACTCTTAAACCAGCTGATTTTATAGATATTAGTAATGTTGGTAAACTTGACAAAGATGAGCAAGAAAAAGAGGGAATAGACACTACTTTAAGTATAGATCTAAAAGATTTGCAAGATATTGACACGAAGCCTACAAAAGGAATGATAGAGGAGGCTAAAAAAGGTTTGGAATGGCGAAGAGAATATGGTAGAGGGGGTACTGAGGTAGGTGTAGCTAGAGCAAGAAATATATCTAATGGCGACAACCTTTCTTTAGATACTATTAAGAGAATGAATAGTTTTTTTGCTAGACACGAAAAAAGCAGTAAACAGAGTCAGGGATTTAAGCCAGGTCAAAAAGGATTTCCAAGTGCAGGTAGAATAGCATGGGCATTGTGGGGGGGTGATGCAGGACAAAGTTGGTCAGCTAAAAAAGTACAAGAAATAGAAAACGTAGAGCAATTAACTGAATTATCTGATGAAAGTTACGAAAGCATTATAGAAAATTTAGAGTGTCAGCAAATTAATAGTGAAGAATGGGAAATTGTAGAGGAAAGAGATTATGGAAGTGAAGAAAGCTATGAAGATTGGGCAGACAGGTTAATACAAAAGAAAGAAAATTTTGCTGTTAATGAAATAAAGTCTAATGAAGATAAATTTAGTTATTTAGATAAATCTACATATAGAGTTAGATTTAAATATGCAGTAGGCTCAACAAAAGCAAAAAAGAAAGGTAATAAGTCAAGACCATTTTGTGATAATATGATGAGATTAAGCACAGGTGGTTTTGTTTGGAGAATAGAAGATATAGACAAAGCAAGTGAAGCAGGAGTAAATAGACAATTAGGACATAAAGGTAAAAAATATGATTTATTTAAG
>TARA_R100000655_G_scaffold29818_3_pt1 | contig 20990 bp, 36 predicted proteins | sample TARA_R100000655 | Tara Oceans TARA_R100000655 (sample SAMEA2622497) | marine metagenome | biome: marine biome (ENVO:00000447); feature: deep chlorophyll maximum layer (ENVO:xxxxxxxx); material: "saline water (ENVO:00002010), including plankton (ENVO:xxxxxxxx)" | depth 90 m
ACCAGATCCTAATCCAGCATTAGATCTTGTAGATTCTATAAATACAGATCAAACAACTTATTACTTCTTACAAGAGGGAGCAACAAACAACGCTGCAGAAAAAGCTGAAAATAGTGCTGCACCAGAAGATGCATTCACTTACACAGCAGTTACTGCACCAATTTCAAAATTCATTACAACTCTTCCAATAACAGCAGAGTTACTTGAAGATCAAGCTGGTGCACAAGCATATTTTGATGGCAGATTAGCTAATCATGTTATGCAAAGATTAGAGAAGCAATTCTTAATCGGTGGAGCGGTTGCCCCAAATATTAGAGGATTAACTCAACACGCTGGTATTAATACAATTACATACACAGCAGGAGCTTTCCCAGCAACAGCTGGAGGTAAGTTGAGAACAATTCTGGATGGTATAAAAGATATTGAGGTAAATGGTAAGTTAAGTCCGGACGCAGTATTAATGAGTCCAGCAGCTTACAACGCTTTAGTAGCGCAAGTAGATGGTAACAACAACTTTATGTTGGGTGCATCAGCATTAGCTGGAGTTCCAACAATTTGGGGATTACCTGTTACTAAATCATCTCAAATCGGTGGAGCAGTTGGAACTACAATTGATGTAGTTGTAGGTGCTTTCGGAGGATCTTTAGCTGCAAATCATGTGTTCAGAAGAGGAATGGAACTATCTATTTCAGAGAACGCTGCAGATGGAGACTTCGGAAAAGATATATTAACAGTCAAAGCATCATTACGATATGCATTAGCTGTATATAAACCACAGGCATTCACAAGAATCAACGATATAGAATAAATTTATGGAAAAGCAGAGTCATAGTTTTGTATTAAATACACAAGTTATTGACTCTGCAATCCATAAGGAAAAGGATAAAAATATGAAAATTGTAGAAAAAGAAAACCAAATGGTTTGGAAAGATAACGCAACAGGAAAAATGGTACAGGCAAAAGATTGTCCATTTACATCTGGAGTATTAGTAGCAGGAATGGGAGATGAAATTCCTAAAGGTGTTACTAAAAAATCTACAAAGAAACCAGAAACAAAAGCAGTAAAACCAAAAGAAAACAAATAAACAATGTGGTTTGATGATCCATTATTGGATGATCTAGATGATGAGTTAGATTTGGAGTTAGATGAGCCATCAGTACATAGAAAAGAGTGAATTAAAAACCTTTTTAGGTATGTCCGGTACTGCTCAAGATAACAACTTAGATTTCGCATTAGATGCAGCATCAGCAGCAATTGATGACTTTTGTGGAAGAGTGTTTTATCAAACTGATGTACAAGATAGATTCTTTGATTGTGAATTTAGTGATTATGTAATGATTGATGATATAGCTACAACAACTAATCTTGTAGTTAAAACATTAAATTCAGATGGTTCAGATGATGAAACTTTGACACTAGATACCGACTTTTTTTTATATCCACAGAACGCAAACCAAAAAGATCCAAAGATGCCTTTTGATAAGATAGTTATGGCTATTGAAGTAACAGGAAAGATATTACCAACAAAACATCCAAGAGGGATCAAAGTAACAGCAAAGTTTGGTTTTCCAACACAATCAGGATCAGAGACAGTTCCAGCAGCTATTCAACAAGCAACATTAATACAAGCATCAAGATTTTTTCAAAGAAAGAATAGTCCAATGGGATTTAGTGGCAATCCAGAAACAGGCCAAGCTCCTGTTATATTTCTATCTGAACTTGATCCGGATGTTCAAACTTTATGTAAAAAGTTTAAAAAAACAACAATGGTTCTTGCATCTGGAAGGCCTTATGTAGGTGTTACACAAATAAACAGGAATAGGATTTATGGGGCATGAAACTTACAATCAAAGGTGCTTTAGATTTAAGTAGATCCATTAACAGTCAAACAATATTTAACAAAAGATCAGTACAAACATTTAACAAACTTGGTAGAGAGTTAAAACAAGATTCTTTAGATAGATTACGACTTCCACCATCTCCTCAATCAAAATCAAGTAAATCAACAGGTAAAACAAGAGATTCTATCTTTGTTGCAAAACTTGGTAATACAAATAGATTAAGGATGAGTGAGGGAATTAAGTTAGCTTCTAATTCAAAAACAGCAATTTTTATACATGGTAAACCTATATTTAGAAGTTTTAAACCAATAAAGAAAACAAAACCATTCTTTCCACCATATAAAAAGGGATCAGGATTAGCAAAATGGGCAGCAAGAGGTAATCCAAAACTAAATGCTTTCTTAGTAGCAAGAGCTATTAGTCAAAGAGGTTTGAAAATGAAGCCATTCATTGGAGGTGTTGTCTTTGAAAAACAAGATGAGATAAAAAATGAATTGGATAAAATGTTAGAAAGAATATCACAAGATATAGCAAAGGCAGTAAATTAATGGCTACATTTTCAAGTATCAGAGATGGATTAAAAACAAGATTAGAAACAGTTTCAGGACTTACAGTATATGATACTGTTCCTGATTTTCTTGATCCTCCAGCAGTTATTATAGCACCATTCAATACTCTTAACTTTGATTCAACAATGCAGAGAGGTAGTGATACTTATGAAATACCTGTAATACTTTACATTCAAAAAGTAGATGCAGCGATGGCTCAAGATAGTCTTGATTCATTCCTAGCGAGTTCAGGTGGTTCAAGTATTAAGGCAGCAATTGAGGGAGATATAACTTTGGGAGGTGCTGCAATGTCTGTTAGAGTGGTATCAGCAACAGATTATGGAGAATATGAAGTATCACAGGGTACATCATTTCTTGGAGTTACATTTAATATTGAGGTAATAGGATGAAAATAGAAATTTTAGTTGGAAGTAATTATCCAGATGGAGATGAAGAGGTAAGAGTAGAGTCAGGAGATGTTGTAGATGTACCTGATAAAATAGCTAAAAGTTTGATAAAGAACAATGCAGCAGTAAAATTTGATAGTAAGAAAAAAAGTACAACAAAGAAAAAGAGAGCAAGAAATGAAGATGGTAGTTTCAAACCAGATGATCCTACAACTCCAGAAAATGAAGCATGGGAGGAGTCTGAATAATGCCTACATTTAGTCATGGTAAAGATGCAGTAATAATTCTTGATAATACAAACTTATCAACAACATTAACTGATGTATCAGTATCTCTTTCAGCAGATGTTAGTGAAACAAGTACATTCAGTTCATCTTCAAAAACTTTTATTTCTGGCCTTAAAGATGGTCAGGCAACCGCTAGCGGCTACTTTGAGACATCAAGTCCGGATTCAGATGCAGAATACCTTGCTCAATTAGGTGGTTCTGGATCAGCATTCTCAATTGCACCAGTAAGTTATGTGAGAGGGAATCCGATTACTTTAGGAAAAGTAGTTGAGACATCATACGACAGATCAGCAGATATAGCTGGTGTTGTTTCGGTTGCGGTTGCTTTCCAATTTGATACAGATACTTTTGATGGTAAGAGTCTGGTTGCTCCAGCAGCTTTTACTACTACTTCAACTGAAACATCAGTTGATTTTGGGGCAGCAGGTACAAATGGAGGTGGAGCAGTCTTGCATGTAACAGCAGCAAGTGGATCTTCTCCAACATTAGACGCCAAAATACAAACAAGTGCAGATAACGCTTCATTTTCTGATTACATAACATTTAGTCAGAAAACAGCAGTGGGATCTGAATATAAGACAAGTACAAGCAATCCAGCACGATACGCAAGAGCTGTTTTGACAATAGGAGGATCAACTCCTAGTTTTACAGTTGCTATCAGTTTTGGACAGGGAATATAAAGGAGAATAATGCCAACATTCACACATGGAAAGAACGCAGCATTTAAGTTTGATGATTCTGGTGGAACTATAAGAGATATTTCTAATGTTCTTACAGATGTAGCAGTTTCTAGAACAGCTGATGTAAGCGAAGTTAGCGCGTTCAGCAATTCCAGCAAAGCTTTTGTGTCAGGCCTTAAGGATGGCTCAATAACCTTAACAGGAACATTTGATGCTACTGTTAATGGTTATTTCACAGGTATTCTTGGATCAGAAGTTGATTTTGAGTTCTATCCAATAGGAACTACCGGAGGAAATCCAAAAGCTAGTGGAAAAGCAATACTAACAGCCTACGACAGAACACCAGATATAGCAGGTGCAGTAGGATTTGGTGCAACTTTTCAATTAACAGGCGATATTACAGAAGGCACCGCGTAAAATATAGATAGTCTATAAAAAGGAGATCTATATGAAAAGGTTAAAGATTGAAGATATTTCTAATCCTCCTGCTCTAAAAGAACAGGAAGTTGAACTAGAAATGTGGAATAAATCTGTTATTGTTACAGGTTTAACTAAAGCAGATACAGTACAAATTAATCTACTATCAGAAAACGAAGATGGTATTAGAGATGATGTATTGTTTGAAAAATATCTACTAATGAAAGGAATGAAAGATCCTGAATTAGATACATTAGAAGATGTTGATAAGTTTTATTCAAACGCAACACCACAAATAATAGATCAGATTCTTTTAGGTGTGTACAAGTGTATGGCATGGACAAAGGAGGATCAAGCTTCTGTAGCTGAACAATTTCAAGAATAATGAAGAAATATCTTTTGAGTTTAGATTAGCTCTTGATCTTGGAATGACAGTAGATCAGTTAAGAAAGAACTTATCAGTTCAGGAGTTTGAATATTGGAAACTATACTACTTAGATAAACAAAAAAAAGAACAGAAGATGATTACAGAACAAAACGCGAAATCAAAATTGAGGAGAAGATAAATGGCTAGTGCAACACTAGAGATGATCCTCAAACTTACAGGAGCAGATAAGACTTCTAGAGGTTTAGATAAGGTATCAAACTCCGCAAGAGATCTTGATAATGAAGTAAACAACACTACTACTTCAAACCAAAGGTTTGGTAAAAGTATGTCTGGACTTCAAAAAACAGCAGTAGCAGGTGGGGCAATATTTGCTGGAAAACTTTTGTTTGATTTCTCTAAAGAAGCAATAAATGCAGCTGTATCAGCAGAAGAAGCTGCAGCGGCTTTTGAAACAACATTTGGAACAGCAGCAGATAGAGCTACAAAGTTCTTAGAAAACTTTGCTAATAAAGCAGGTTTAACTGTTGGAGAAGCTCAACAATTACAGGCAACATTAGGTGCTGTTGCACAGGGTATAGGATTTACACAAGAAGAATCAGCAGATCTTTCTATTTCACTTACAAAGATTGCTGCTGATGTTGCGTCTTTTTCTAACATATCTGCAGGTGCTGAACCAGTTTTGAACGCTTTTAGATCTGCTCTTGTAGGTGAGCGAGAAGCACTTAAAACCTATGGTATCGCTATTGTTGAGGCAGAAGTTCAAACAAAAGCTTTTGAACAAACAGGAAAAACAAGTGCTGATGCACTTACAAGACAAGAAAAAGCATTAGCTACATTGACTCTTATTCAAGAAAAAGCAGGAGTTCAAATTGGCGACTTAGACAGAACTTTAGACTCTTTTGCTAATCAATCAAGAGCTGCTGGGGCTGAATTAAGAGAACTTAAAGAAGAAATTGGAGATGAATTAATTCCAGCATTAGCAGAAATGTTACCAACATTTAGAGAATTTATTGATAATGTTGGCCCAAGTATTGTTGACGCTTTTGGAACTATTGCCAATGGTGTTACTACTTTATTCTTAGCGTTAGATCGTATTGCAGATACAGATGGAAACTTAATTGATCTTATCTTCAATATGTCAGAACTTGCACAAGAACAAAGAGAATTTAACGAAGCAGTAAAAGCTTCAATGCCACTTACAACAGAAAGAATAGTTACAGAAGCTTTACTTAATCATGAAAAGAGAAAATCAAGAAATGAAACTAACTTACAAAGAACTGCTTTTGAGAAGTTTGATACACAACTACAAAAGAAATCTATTCCTCAACTAAAGACTTATTTAGAATTAATTTCTGTACTTACAGGAGAAGATGAAGATCTAACAACCGCAGAGGATGACTTAACAGATGCAAGAGACAGAGTTACAGAAGCTCAAAGAAAAGAAGCTCTAGCTACAGCTGAAGAAACATTACAAAAAAAACAATTACAAGCACAAATTCAAGAACTTTTATTTTTTCAGAATAAAGGTGTAAATGTAAGTGAAGAATTAGCGGTAGCTACTGAAAAACTTAGATTAGTTGAGTTTGAACTTACAAGAGAATCTGAAGAACTAAGAGATGCTAAAAAAGAGCTTACAGATATAGAAGATCAGTTAAAACCAAAAATAGATGCAGTTACAGATTCTTTTGAAGAACAAGTAGATCAATATATAAAACTAAACGAACAAAATGAACTTTTCAAAGAATTAGCTGCAGATAAAGAATTTATGAAAATTTTATCTGCTAATCAAAAGTTAAATCCATTTATAGCAGCTAATTTAGATGTATTAAGTGGTATAGCTGAGATACAGGGTTTGGATGAAAGAGCAAGAGAATTCAATAATTTTGCAAGAGCTGCAGAAAGGTTAGCAGATGCTCAAGCAAGATTAAGAGATATTCCAACAATTGAGTTTACACCACCAGATCCAACACCAGATCCCGGCGATATTCCATTAGATCCTGCTTTACAAAAATTACTTGATGAATTACAAAGTGGTAATGGTAATCAAAATGGAAATGGAAATGGAGAAGAAGAAGTAAAAGTGAAAATAGAACTTGATGAAAATGCTTCAGAGTTTTTTACAGCTACAAGAGAAAAAGCTTTACAACAGGGATTTGACCTGCAATAATGTCAGTATCATTTGATAGTAATGTAACTCTTACTTGTGAAATAGCATTTGATTCAGATCCTTTAGATAGTTCACAAACTTTTACAGATGTTTCAAGTTTTCTTAGAGGATTTAGAATATCAAGAGGTAGATCATCAAACTTAGATACATTTCAGCCCGGAACTGCAATAATTACACTTGATAATACTGATAACCGATTTTCTCCAAATCAAACAACACATTTTTTTGATTCAAGTAATAACAGAACTAAGGTACAGCCATTAAAAAGAATAAGACTAAAAGCTGCTTATTCAGGTACTACTTATGAAATATTTCATGGATTTGTAGAATCTTTTCCTGTAAATTATGGATTACAGGGTAATGACTCTACAACACAAATAAGAGCAATTGATGCTTTTAAGTTGTTTAATAATGCTACTTTAGACTCAATAGGATGGAAACTTGGATCATCACTTCTTGGACAAACTACAAGACTTGCATTCGGACAATCACAAGAATTATCTTCAGTAAGGGTTGCAAACATACTCAACTCTTTTGGATATAACTTACAACAAATATCAACAGGACAATTACAAGTACAAACACAAAGCACAACAGATACTCTTCTTGCTGCACTTAAAAAGGTAGAAAAAGCTGAAAATGGAACATTTTTTATAGGTAAAGATGGTAAAGCAACATTTAGAGATAGAAACTTTAGACTTACTAATACAACAACTCCAGAAGCTACATTTGGTCAGGGGGGATCAGATCTTCCATATTCGGACATAAGGTCTAGTTATGATGATACAAAAATCATAAATACTGTATTACTTACAAGAACTGGTGGATCACAACAATCAGCAGTTTCAGATGATTCAGTAACAAGATTTGGTACACATTCAAGAACAGAAACAGGTAGATTAAATATACAGGATTCTGATGTATTATCAATAGCAAATCAAAAAGTTGTTGAAAATGATATACCACAAACATCAGTTGATCAACTGTCTTTTAGACCACAAGTAAACACTTCCTTATGGCCAAAAGCTTTAGGATTAGATATTGGATCTTTTGTTAAAACTAATGTATTGACACCATCAGGAACAACAGAATCTTATGATTTGTTTATTGAAAATATTAGACATATTGTAGATGCAAATAGTAAGACTTGGACTTGGAGAATTGGTCTTTCTCCTGCAGAAACTGGGGCTTGGATTCTTGGAGTTTCAAAGTTGGGAATTGATACAAACATAAGTTATACTTAAAAAAATAAAGGAGAAACATGGCAGCAGGTGGATGGTTTGACTGGACTACCGGAGATCTAGTTACAGAATCAAGATTTCAAGACATACAGGACAGTTTAGTTTTTATATTTGCTAGTGAAACAGCAGCAAACAGTGCTTTAACAAATAAAGTTGAAGGCACCATATTCTACGATACAACAGCAAATTTAATAAAAGCATGGTCAGGCTCAGCGTGGATCTCAGCAGAAACAGGAGATATTGAGGGTATTACAACAGGATCTACATCAGGTTTAGCTGGTGGAGCAACTTCCGGAACACCAAGTCTTAGTGTTTCCCCAAACTCTGCTACATCAGGAACTATTGCATCTGGAGATGAAATACTTTTTGGAGATATATCTGATAGTAATAATCTTAAAAAAGCAACAGCACAAACTATAGCTGATTTAGCTAGTGTTACTGCACTTGTAACAAATGTTACAGTAAAAGTAGCAGATGATGGATCTGGAAGTCAAAATGTATTTTATATGTTATCCGGATCAGATACAGGATCAGGAACAAAAACACCAGCTTTAGATGTTTACTTCGGAATGAAGATCCGATTTGATATATCTGATTCATCATTATCAGGACACAACTTTAAATTTTCTACAACAAAAGATGGTACAAATAATTCAGGATCAGAGTTTACAACAAATGTAACAACTAATGGATCTCCAGCGGGTACAGGTGCTTATGTAGAATTAGAGGTAACACCAGAGACTCTAGGAACAGGAACAACAAGCGGATCAACAAATTCAGTTCTTTATTATTACTGTTCTAATCATAGTGGTATGGGTGCAGAGGGTAAGTTAAGTCTTTATCCAAATGCTCAAGCTGCTGGAGTATCACTTGGTTTAGTATTGGCTTTATCGTAATGAAAGAAAGGAAATAAACAATGGCAGATACGCTACACAGCGTTCAAGGCGTTTTAGGCACAAGTGCTGGAGATATTATTGATGCAGTTCCATCATCAACTACTGAAACTGCAATAGGTATATTATTATCTAATGTAAGTTCAAGCAGTGCTGATGTTACTGTTGATCTTAGTGTAACCAAGTCAGGTGGATCATTGAGGCACATTTTAAACAATGTTTCATTACCATTTGGAACAACTATTGAGATTCAAACAAAAATCGCTCTTGAAACAGGAGATAAACTGCAAGGACTTTGTTCTGCAGCATCTAGTGCAGAATTTAATGTAACATTTTTACGACAAACCTAAAGGAGTTAGTTAATGGCTTACTTAGGTACACAACCAAATGATGTAAAACAAAACAAAGGTTTATATACACCTAGCGAAATATTACAACTAACAAAAGATGGTAGTTGGGGTGGTAGCTTACAACTTATACAATCACAAACTTTTAGTTCTACTCAAACAATAGATTTTAGTTCTATACAGGGAACAAAATATGATGTGATGGTTGCACAATTAATAGATATTCAAACTAATGGGGGTAATGATAATATTGATATGAGATTTTTTGAGGGTGGAGTTATAGAAAGTGCAAGTGTTTACAAATATGCACTTCAATATGGTTATCCCTCTACTTTTGGGGAAACTAAAAGTTCAGGTGCAGATAGAATGGTAATAGCACCAAATCAAAATAGTGAAAATTCAAATGGATATATATATTTCTACAATTTAAACAATTCAAGTAAGTATAGTTTTTATTCAGTTCAAACTACTAATCTTAGTGGTGGTAACTTCTTTTTTTATTATGGTGGTGGTTATTTACCACAAACAAGCACAGTTGATGGAATAAGGTTTTTTTCTGATAGTTATAATTTAGAGGGAACTATAAAACTTTTTGGAGTTAAAGAAATTTGATATGAGTAATTTAAGATTATTAAACCAAACTTCAATAACAAGTGCAGTAAATGGAGTAAGTGTAACAGATGTATTTAGTTCAGATTATGACATTTACAAAGTAACTTTTAATAATTTAACAAATGATACAAGTAATGCAAATATTGTTCTAAGATTTATTAATAGTTCTGGGGTTATTGTAACTGCTAGCAGTTATGATTGGGCTTTTTCAGATATGGGGGATTCAATTTCCTTTGGGGAATATAGAGCAACAGGCTCAACAAGTTTGGGAAATACTGATGCTTGGGTAGTTGGCACAGCAGTTGATCCATATTCATCAAGTGCAGTAATGTATGTTTTCAATCCTTTTAGTTCATCTAGTTATACTTTTGCCCAATTAAGTAGTTCGGGTGCTATTGCTACAAATGCTAGTAGGACTAGAAAAGCAATAGGTGTTTTAAAACAATCAGCAAGTATGACAGGATTTCAAATTTTTCAATCAACATCATCAATAAATATAACAACAGGAACTTTAAGAACTTATGGAATAAGAGTTGACTCATAATGGGATTAGTACAAGTAGCAACAAATACAGTATCAAGTGCAGTAGCTAGTGTTACTTTAACAGGCATAGATAGTGATGATGTTTATATGGTTGCTTTTAATAATGTTGTAGGTGCAACAAATAATGTTGGCTTACAAATACAATTAACTAAAAGTGGAACTGCACAATCAGATAGTGAATATGATTATGCTTATAAAAATTTAAGAACAGATACAACTTTTTCAAATACAAGTGGAACTAATCAAACTGCTATTTCTTTAGGAAATACAGGAACTGCAACAAGTGAAAGCTCACAGGGTATAATTTATCTTTATAACTTTAATTCAAGTTCAGAGTATAGTTTTTTTACTAATGAAACTTGCCATTTTAATGCAACACCTTTTTTAACAGGAGCACAGGGTGGTATTGTGCATACTGTTGCAAGTGCAAGTGATGGGGTTAATTTTAAAATGTCTAGTGGCAACATTGATAGTGGAACTTTTACATTGTTTAGGGTAGTTGCATGATGAGTAGTGAATTTGGATATATAGGTAAAGAAGTAACACAGTCATTTAGAGACAATAAAGGTATTTTTACACCTAAAGATATTTATCAATTAGATAGAGAAGATAAATGGACTAATTTTGGACAGTTAGAATTAATTTCTAAAAATACTATAAGCAACGCATCTACTGTTGATATAACTGATCTAGGAAGTAATTATCAAGTGCATTTGATAACCATGAATAATATGCACACTAACGATAATAAAGATCTAAACTTCAGAGCTATTGTTGGTGGAGATGTTCAAAGTGGCTCTTCAGATTATTCAAGATCATTTAGAAATATGTATCAAGATGGTAATCAGTATGAGGACAAAGATGCAGATTTGGACAGATTAAGACTAAATTCAGAGATAGGTGGAAATTCTCCAGAGGGTTTTAATGCTTTAATTTATATGTATAACGCTTTATTTGTTGGTAGAACATTCCTAACACAACAACAAGCGATACTTGATAGAAATGCTTATTTTGGTAGCTATTATGGAGCAGGTGCATATCAGGGTATCAATGTTTTAAGTGGTATTAGGTTTTATATGAGTTCAGATAATATTAACAGCGGAAACATTTCTATTTATGGAATTAGGAGTTATACATGAGTGCATCTTTATCATTTATTAAAAAAGGTAGTGGATATGATTTATCTGCTTTAGACATTACAAACTGTTTTTCAAGTGCTTATGATGTTTATCAATTAAATGTAATTTCTTATGTAAATTCAGATCTTTCAGCTTATTTTTGGATTCAATATCTTGATAGTGGAGGATCTGCGATAACTCAAGCAGAATACACTTATGGCTACGAAAACATGACAAGTTACACTTCAAATTATTCCGCTACAAACTATGTGGACAATACTGCAATTTTGACTGGTTATGGAGAGTCTGATCCAGATGATTCATCAAGTAGTACAATTATGATTTTTTCTCCTTATGACAGCTCTTCATATACATTCGCAACTCATGATATATCAAGTCAAGTCAAAGGTTATGGGGGTGCAGGAATAAAAGGTGCATCAGTTCATAAATCTACTGAACAGTTATCAGGATTAAGACTATTTGCTCAGGGAAGTAATACCATGAATTATATTGAAGCAAACATTTTTGGAGTTGATTAATGGCTAATAAAAGATCATTTGTTAAACTTGTTGATACAACTGTTTCAAGTCCAACAAGTAGCGTTTCTTTAACTGGTATCTCAAGCACCTATGATGTTTTTAAAGTTATTATTGTAGGATCAACACCAAGTTCAGATGCTCAAGAATTTAAAACAAAATTTACTGTTTCCGGAAGTGCCACATCTGATTCATCATATTTTGCAGTTGCAAGGGAAATATTACAGAATGGTATAGGATCAATAACAAGATCTAGTGAAACTTTTTTTAGGTGGGATATTTTAAATGGTACAGGTACACAAGAAAAAATGAATGGTGTGATCCATATATTTAATGCAACTAATTCAGATGAATACACTTACACAACTATTGAGAACAGTTTTACAAATGCAATAGGGATCACAGGATCAACAGCTGGAGGCGGTGTAAATAAAGAACTAAGAACAGTTGATGGAGTTAACTTTTCTTATGCCTCTGGAAACATAGCATCAGGGCGATTTATTTTGTATGGTTTAAAGATTACTTAGAAAAGTGATAACATAAAGAAAGGAAAAAAATATGGCAAAAACTAAAGAACAGATTACATCAGAAGTAGATGCAGAAGTTGAGGCTATTAAAACTGTTAATGGTGGCGATGGTATGATTAATCAATCAGTTGATGCGAAAACAGGAGAAGTAGTCAGAGCTGAAAAAACTAATGCAGATTACGAACAAGTCAAAATTGATTGGACTAATGATAGATGGAATAAGCAGCAGTTTGGTTATATAGATGATAGACAAAGGTCTTACATAAGTATTGGCGATCAATTAGATCAATTGTATTGGGATATTGATAGTGGCAAATTAGATAAAACTGGTGTATGGTACAAAGCTATTAAAAAAGTCAAAACAGATAATCCAAAACCTAGTTAAACACTAATTCTTGGTTATACTAACCACATGGAATCTCTTGAAGATTTTAACACCAAACAGGGTGGCGTATCAGGACAATATGCTAGTAAACGATTTATCTTAAAAGATAAAGAGGCTAGATCTATATTCTTAAAAGTAGCTAAAGAGGCACAAGAAAAATACATTTCTGATACTATTGCAGCTCAATATTTAGTTGATAACTTTAAAAAGTTTCAACATCTTCATTACAACACAGTAAGGCGATACTTTAGGGATTATAGGTATGGTAGAATCAAGTGATCTAGAGAAGTATAAACAAACTGTATATGATAAATCTCCTTATGTTCGGAGAAAAAGAATACATCCACAGGGTTATGAGCCCGGCATACAATATTCAGAAAAAACAAAATCAGGAGAGATAACCTCTTCTCCACAAAAAACAAATGATGTAAATTGGGAAGAACAACTTGAATCTTACTTTGGTAAAGACGCACACAAATATCAAGTAGTGCCCGGAAGTGCAGAGATTCGCTTTTGGGATAATAACATGGGCGCAGGTAATGTAGAAAGATTCTATTATTTCAAAGCAAAAATAGTCTCATCTGTGAGGTTTATGGCTGATGATGACTTCCAAAAATTACTTAGTGGAACAAAGAAGATAAAACCTTTTGAAAAGAAAAAACTGAAAAAAGGTAGAGTTTATTGTGTATGCATATCTGATCTTCAGATCGGTAAAGAGGGAACAGAAAAAACAGTTGAGAAATGGATGAATGCAATACCTAAGATCAAACAAGAAATAAAGGATATAAGAAGAACAGAACCTATTTCAGAGATATTGTTTGCGGGTTTAGGCGATATTGTAGAAGGCTGCAGTGGTTTTTATCCACAACAAGAATTTACAACAGTTTTAGATGCTAGGCAACAACAAAAAGTAGCAAGAAGAATGATTTATACAATGATAAAAGAATTAACACCAATGTTTGATAAAGGAACAGTTGCTTTTATTGCTGGCAATCATGGCGAGCAGCGTAAAAATGGTAAATCTTACACAACATTTGGCGATAATAAAGATGTTATGTTGGGAGAAGAATTATCAGAAATATTCAAAGAATCTCCAGCTTTTAAAAAGAAACTAGATTTTATTATTCCAGAAAACGATTTAAGTTTAACCTTTGAAATGTATGATACTGTAATAACTCTGGCACATGGGCATCAAATGAGACGCGGTACGAATCATCAAGCAAAATCTAAGACATGGTTAGCAAATCAATCTTTAGCTAGATCAATGGTAGCAGATACAGATGTATTATTAATGGGGCATTTTCATTCTTTTTCTGTATTTGATGCAGGTGGTGGAAGAATGATTGCAACAGCTCCAAGTTTAGACAATGGATCACAATGGTTTGACAATGTTTATGGAGGTAATAGTGAGTCAGGAATCCTAACCTTAGTTTTGGGTGGAAAGGATAAGTGGAGTAAAATAAATGTTATCAGGTAAATTATGAAACTTGAAGTATTAAGATTTAACAGTTCTGATGATTTCACAAATGGAATCCTTTTTGATGTGTCTAATAACACGCGTAAATTTCTTTCGTACACATTAGAAGATGAAGCTAGAACAAAAAAAGTAGCAGGAGAAACTAGAATACCAGCTGGCGAATACAACTTGTCTTTAAGAAAAGAAGGCGGTTTTCATTCACGATATTCAAATAAGTTCTCATTCCACATGGGTATGATTCATGTTGATGATGTTCCTAATTTTAAATATATTTTATGGCATATTGGCAATGATGATGATGACACCAGCGGCTGCCTGTTACTTGGAAAAACATCACAAGATGGGTTCATAGGAAGTAGCACAGATGCATATAAAGAGGTTTACAAGTATGTTGCTCCTGTTATAGAATCAGGAAAAAAGGTATTAGTAAATTACATTGATTTTGATGGAGAGATTGAAGAGGTGGTAACTAAATCAAATTCTGGATCAGAAGATAATGTATTAGAAGAACTTCAACAAATCAAAAAAGAATTAACAGCTCTAAGGAAAGCTTGGATCATAAAAGGACTTCAAGTAGATTAGGAGAAATATGAAAGAAAAAAAATGGTGGGCATATTGGAAGTTCATGATTGCAAAGGCGCTGCGAACTGGCTGCCAGTCAAGCATCGGATTATACCTTAGCTCAAATATGGGCATCATAGATGCCGATCTATCACAAGTCTTGCTTGTCAGTTTCGCTACTAGCGCATTGACAGTTTTACAGCATGCACTTGAACAATACAAACCTCAGCAAACATTTGAGGGTGTTTGAGTAAAACTTGGGTACAATTTAAGTTAGATGTTCGTAATCTTTTAAAGATATTCTATTATGAACTATTTGATTTAATTGAATACTTAGAAAACAAAAACGATAAATTATTGTTAGAATTAGATCAGGAACTTAATGGATTTTAGACTAGCAATAGCTTAAAACTTTTAGGATTCTAACAAAAAGAGGAGATCTTTGTAGATCTCCTCTTTTATTTTTAAGAACCGGAGGTTGATAACTCATATCGTATATAGGGGAGTTTTCCTGTTCTTAATAGTGTTAATAAGTATATATTATGACTTTGACAAATTTTCACAAAACTGATGACAAATTTTTATTATTGTGTATATAATGAAATTATGGAGGTTGATATGAGTAGTTTCTATAAAAGTAGAAAAAGAACAGATGAGTCAGATAGAAGAACTGAACAGATCAGAAAAGAAGTAGATAAACTTCTAAGAGATCGGTTTCAGTACACAACACAAACACAAAGAAATTTTGATGTTTATGGAGAGATTTCATCTGATATGTGGAGTATTTTTAATAAAATTATGGAAGATATACACATTTCTGATAAAGATAAAATTAGAATAAAACAAATAGTAAATAGAGAAATAAGAAGAAGATTACAATTTTAAAAGGAGGTTGATAAATATGATGATTCAAGAATGGATCTACTTATTCTTTGTTGTCTATGGGTTCATATCTTTCTTTTTAACTCTTTGTTACATATCCTTATGGGTATCAGAAAAGAGATTAGAGAGAACAGATTGGATGAGTAGATTACAAAGAGGAGAAACTCTTACCAAAAAGAATATTTTCTAATGGTGTACAGGGATTCTCCATATAGTCCAAGATATACAAACAAAAACACTTGGATCTATAAATTTAGTTATAAAAGTAATATTTGGGGTAAAAAAATCTATGAGATAGAAACTGATCATGGTTTTCAAATCGCAGAATATTACGCACAAAATAATATGAGTTGGGATGGATCTAAAGATCTTCAATTCATAAGTAAAAGGAGGAAGTAATGGCAAATTTTTTAGAAGATTATGTAAAGGTAGATGATCTAATAAAAAGATTAAATGAAGAGTATCCGGAGTCAAGACTGGTTACAAATTTAGAATCAATGGTTGGAGACAAAGTTATATTTAAGGCAAGTCTTTATCTTGGAGATGAAGATGTTGTGAAATGTACCGGATATGGTGCAGAGAATATGACAAAAGAAAAGAAACTAGAAAAGGCAGAATCGGTTGCAAGAGGGAGATGTTTAAGAGTTTTATTCTCCGAAAAACCATTATACGAAGAAATGGAGGGATTTGTACCAAGTAAGGATAAAAGTCCAGAAAAGCCGCCTAAAACCTCAAATAAGCCGCAAGATTCGGTTAAATACAAGTATGAGGGGTATCCGAACAAAGATAAAAACATTGTAAAGGATATGAAAGATGAAGGCATTGAGGTAAATGATGTAAGTTCTTCAAAACAACACATTATGGACAATATCAAAGAATTTGCTTTATCTGTTTGTAGTAATGATCTGGAATCAGCTAGATCTTATACAGCTCAAGCATTAGGAGAGATGAATGTATCTAAGAATGATGTAAACATTAATAATATGCAGAGTATCAAGAATAAAATTCAAGACTTAGTAACATTATCCCAGATTGATAATGATAAGGGAGAGTGATGTCTTGGATACAAGTAGATATATCGTTTCTTAGGAATCCTAAATTGATTCAGTTCGCTAAATCTAATGGTTTGAACCAAATGGAAGCAATAGGATCATTAGTAAAATTATGGGCATATTCTTTTGAATTTGGTAAAAAACCGGGCTTTATTCCTCATCCTGAACTACTTAAAAATGAGGTTTGGGATGGGGTTGATCTACTAGAACAAATGGTAGATTCTGGTTTTATAGATAAAAAGAAATCTGGATATTTTGTACATGATTGGGAAGATAAATATTCACAATTAGACAAGTACAGAAAGATGAATGCTAAAAGACAAAAAGAATATAGACAAAGAAAAGCAGAACAGGAGTCTCAAAAAAAATATAAAAAGATTATGAAAGACTTACATGGACACGATATAGATGAGTGATGTTACTGTGATGTTACTGTTACATAACTGTATTACAAATGTGATGATACAGAGCAGAGTAGAGCAGAGAAGAGTAAAGAAGATATTATATAAAAAATAAGGAGGTTGAAATTGTTTATATATAACAATAAATTAACAGATTTACAGAAAGTTAGATCAGTTTTAGAACTAGAGGGAGAAATTTGTTCTCTAGATCGTAATGTAAAAAGAGTAAGACAACAAGTCTATGTTCTTCAAAAGAAAGAATTTATGGATATATGGATGGAAGATTGTAATTGTAAAGATGGAAAAATGGTTGCTAAACTTAATCTAGATGGTACACCAAGAAAACATAAGAAGTATTTATTGGAGTGGGCGATATGAAACCAAAGAAACATAGAATGATTCTTGTATTAGAAAAAACATATTTAGCAAAAGATGCAGTTCAAGCATATAAAATGTTCAATGAAGATAAAAAATACATACATCCAAATTGGAAAGTAAAGAGTGAAATGTTTTTAAAAGGAGATGAAAAAGAAGAATGATTGATCTCTTATTATCTTGTTCATTGTTGGGGCAGTTGAACTTTCACATATATCAGCCCAATGACATACCAACTGCAGTTCAACAATGTGAGATAGTAGAGGAGGTGCAAGAGTGGATACCTTTGATTAGCGATATATTTCATGATGATTCTGCTCTTGCACTTACAATAGTGTTTTGTGAATCATCCGGATATTCAAACGCAACAGGTTATAACAAAGATGGATCAATAGATCAGGGATTATTTCAGTTCAATAATCGTACAGAAAAATGGTTAGAGGATGATATATATAAAAAAGATCTAGATATGTATGATCCAATTACAAATATAAAAGCAGCAAGATGGTTGTCAAAATATGATGGTTGGCATCATTGGAATAGTTCTAAACATTGTTGGGGAAAGTATCAAAGATGAAAGTTTTAGTTGCTTGTGAATATTCAGGAGTTGTTAGAGATGCATTTTTGAAAAGAGGACATGATGCAATAAGTTGTGATATTTTGTCTAGTGAAAGTGATTTAGGAAAACATTATCAAGGAGATGTAAAAGATATTTTGGATGATGATTGGGATTTATTGATTGCTCATCCTCCATGTACTTATTTATCAGTTAGTGGTGCTAGATGGTTTTATCATCCAGAGGATAAACATTTAGATTATAACGATAGGAGACCACATCCAAAACATCCTAACAGGAGACAACTACAAGATGAAGCACTGGAATTTGTTAAATTACTATTTAATGCTCCTATTAAAAAAATTGCTTTAGAAAATCCAATAAGTGTTATAAGTACCAAAATAAGAAAGCCGGATCAAATTATACAACCTTATGAATTTGGACATCCAACTACTAAAACAACTTGCTTATGGTTAAAAAATTTAGATAAGTTAAATCCAACAAATATCGTTGAACCAGAGTGGGTATATACAAAAAACAGAAGATGGAGTAAGTTTTATTATGACACTTACAAATTACCTAATAATGAAAAAGCAAAAGCTAGAAGTAGAACTTTTTCAGGTATAGCAGGAGCTATGGCAGATCAATGGGGATAAAATGGATATATTAGTTCAAAAAGTTCCTAAAAATGTTTATCAAGATTGGATAATGAATAAACACTATGCTAAAAGGATGTGTCAAGTATCTCATGCTTTTGGTCTGTATTTAGATGGGGATATATCTGGAGTTGTTACTTATGGAATGAGTCCATCAGCAACATTAGCTGAATCAATAGCTGGATCTAAATATAAAAGTATAGTTTATGAGTTAAACAGATTGATTACAGAAAACAATTTACCAAAAAATGTATTATCAACATTTGTTGCTAAATCTTTTAAATTATTACCTAAACCAATTATTATTGTTAGTTTTGCTGATCCAAATTCAGGACATCATGGTTATATATATCAAGCTACTAACTTCATGTACACAGGTAAAAGTTCAAATACAGTTCAATATACATATCCTGATGGTAAAGAGTTTCATTTTAAAAATTTTAGACACAAAAAACACAGTTCATCATTTAAAAAACAAATAGGTAAACATGAAGTTACTAATCAAGACATAATTGGTTTTTATAATCTAAGAAAAAAGAATATTGATGGTAAATACAGATATGTTTATATAGTTGGATCAAAAAGAGAAAAAAAAGATATTATGAATCACTTTAAATTAGAAATACTAAAATATCCTAAAGGCGATAATAAGAATTATGATGTGGATTTTAAAGACATGGATAAACAATTAAATCTGTTTGGGTAGGAGGTTGAACAATGACAGATAAAGAAACAATTAAAAATATATTGATAAGGAATCAAGATAATTGGGTTTGTAGCTCAATATTTCTTAGAGAACACTTTATCAAAGACTATGCACAAAGAATATCGGAAGTAAAAAGGGAAAAAGTGCGTGGTTGTGATATAGATATACAGGGTAAAAAATGTGAGTTACATGATCATAGATTGTTCATGTATAAACTTACAGTTATTACACCAAATTATGAGCGCAGCACCTTATTCTGATGAAATAAACAGGGGATATGAGATTCTGAAAAGACACCTCATAGATGTTGGTTTATGGAATAGAATTGAAAAAAAATATGAGATAGATCCTCTTTTTTCTCATCCTTTATTTAATGATCACTTTGGTGGTATTGAATTTGATGTAAAAATAAAAAACATTGATTCAAGATGGCATATTGTTTACACAAAAAAAGATTTATTCAATATGTTTACAGAAACAAAAGTATCATCACAATCCTTATGGGATATTGGATATGAAGATCTATTAAATATACTTTTTTCAGTTACACAAGAATTAAGGAAAGAAGAAGAAAAACTTCTTAAAAAAGCTATAAGGGAATCTGAATATCGGAAAGCTGCTAAACGAATGCATTACTTTCTGGATGATGACTGAATTTAAAAAAAACGAAAAAGTAAGATTTGTTGAAGCTGGTACTGATTTCCTAACACCAGATCAAGATATAAAATGGAGATATGGTTCTGTTATTGTAAAGATAAATAAAAGGTATGGATCAACTGCTTATCTTATACAGGAAGAAAATAACAAAAATAAACTCAAAATTTCAGAATATTTAGTTTTTAAAGTACATTAGAAACATGGTAGAAAATAATGGAATGACTTCAAAAGAATTGATTATGCTTGTGATTCAGGGCCAGCGGGAAATAAATCAGCGTATTGATGAATTACACGAAAAGACAAACACAAAACTATCAAAATCAGAGTTTTTTAGTTACACAGGGGTAATCATTTCATTTGCTGTTCTTCTAAGGAATATGATGTGAGGGGGCTTGAAATGGACTGTTGTGGGCAGGGTTGTTGTTCCGGAGGTTAAGTAGAATTGTTTTTGCTTTATGTCTTATTTGCCCTACAAGTGTTTTAGCAGATCATGTACCTACACAGCCACCATACGATCAATCAATAGCATTAGATACTTCAACTGGAGATCTAACTATTGGTATATATTCATCTGATGGATTTGAAGATAGTCCTCCAGAAAAATATACAATATGGTTCACAATAAGCGATAATGAATTAGATACATCCTCTTCATTTTGTATCTCCACATCCTTTGGACATGGGAATAATTTATCATGGCAATACCATGTTTTTTCTTTAGAAGATTTA
>TARA_R100000655_G_scaffold47320_5_pt1 | contig 20981 bp, 21 predicted proteins | sample TARA_R100000655 | Tara Oceans TARA_R100000655 (sample SAMEA2622497) | marine metagenome | biome: marine biome (ENVO:00000447); feature: deep chlorophyll maximum layer (ENVO:xxxxxxxx); material: "saline water (ENVO:00002010), including plankton (ENVO:xxxxxxxx)" | depth 90 m
ATGTTCTAAGTATATGTAAAGTTTCTCTTGCCCTGGTAATTCCTACGTACCATACCCTAGCTTCAGAGCTTCTTGCAACCCCTATCTTATGCCCAAAGTGTGCGGGCCAATTAGCTTTTTCATAAACACAAACATGATCTGCCTCTCCTCCTTTTACAGAGTGTATCGTATCTATTGTAACTCTGGATGATAAATCTAAATTTATCTTATTCTCTAAAATTTTTTCAAAATAAAATTTATCTTTTTCTGGAAAGTTTCTGTTAAATACTTGCTGCCAAGGTCCTGGATCAGCTGTTAAACCTGCAAAGGTTCTAAGGAAGTCTATGTTCATTTGGTTACTACTATGAATATTCATCCATCTTTTGCTTTCAATGGATCTCCAACCAAATGCGATCTCATTAACATATGTGTATAGTATACCAGCTTCATCTTTGGATACAACACCTTTATTCATTAACTTATTCCAGCTTTTTATAGCGTTCCACTTGTTTATATCAAAAGAAGTCTTACCTTTTGTGTTTTGAAAAAATACTCCCGCATTACGTGCAAGGTCTTCTAGCTCTCTAACTATTTCCTGAGTTCTTCCAAGTATGAGCCAGTCTCCATCTGATTGACTTATCATGTCTACAATATCTAAAAATGATGAATGTGTTTTTATATGGCCTTCTTTGCTAGAAGGTAAAAATTCTTTTATGACTCTTGGCTTAATCATATCAGAAATATAACCACTAAAATCATGCACAACTTTTGGTATTCTATGTGATTGTTTTAAAATATAATTACGACCTGGAAACTCAATGTAATCTTTTACGTTAGCACCATTCCATTCAAATATTGCTTGATCGTCATCTCCTGCAATATAAATTCTTTCAGCTCTATCAGCTAATTTGTGTACCATTTTCCATTGTAAGGGTGTTAAATCTTGGGCTTCATCTATAATTAAAACTTTAAGATAGGGAGCTTCTTCATTGTCAATAAAATGTGTAATCATATCTGTAAAATCAACTCTGTGGTCTTGTTTAAATAATTCATACTGTTGGTAAATTAATTGAAATTTAGGAAGAGTTGCTCTTTTAAACTGCTCGTCAACAAATTGTTGTTCAGGTTTAATTAATTTGTTTCTTGATTTATCATATACACGAAGAGACCAGTCGTTAAATACTTTTACACCATTGTAACTTTCATAGGCAGGTTTAGCCATTCCTAAATTTTGTGCAAACTCAACCATGTCTACTTCAGGATCTAGCACAGGAACTTGTTTTCTAAACTTACGACAAAAGCTATGAATAGTTCTAAAATTAGATAAATCTTCATCATCACAACCAGGAAACTTTTTGTTTGCTCTAAATCTAGCTTCGTTAACAGCTTTGTTTGTAAATGAAAGATAAGCTATTTCTCTTGGTTGAATGCCTTTGTTAAACCACTTATCTAATCTATTCAAAAGGGTATATGTTTTACCTGTTCCTGGAGGACCAAATATTTTAATCGTTCTTTTTTTCAAAAGGTGCTTTCTTTCTTTGGAATATTAAATTTGATCTTTCTATGACTGGCTCATCCATTTTTTTACATAACCAAACATATTTTAATTTAAGCTTATCGAAGTAATCATGCTTAGTACATCCATTTTTTTTAAGCATACTTATAATTTCAAATTTTTTAGCAGCCTTGTCAGATTTTTTAATAAATCTCTCAAAGGTTCTATATTTAAAAACAATTACATTTTGATGTAGATACCACATCTCAGCTTCTACTTGAGATGCATTGTCGGCTTGTTGAGTTTCTTGTGTAAACTGTATCATAGTATCTTTAAATTCTTCTTCTGCCTCATTACTTTCATCATATCCCTCGATAGGTTGTTGCATGGACTTGAGTTTATTTAAAAAAACTCTATAATCTTTGTCTTTAACTTTTTGCCAAACAATGTCTGCTTGATCAAATAATTGTTCAGATAGTAGCTGTTGCTGATTAAGTTGTTTTCCTGTAAGCTCTACCGTCTTTTTATCTATTGTTAAAAAATAAATTGGTGGCTTTGTTTTTAATACTTGGAAAGAATCTATAGTAGGTAAATAATCAACACTATCAATTCCATATTTTAATTCTTTACATACAGCAGAATTACAATGATTTTTCAAAGGAGCATCTGTACATTTGTACTGATAGTCTTTTTTTTCATATTGAGATATTAAAGCTTGTACTTCTCTAGCCGGTAAAGGTTGTGTAAATCCTTCGTTTCTTTCCCACACTTCTTTTTGCCACCCTTCCGGATTTCTTTTCTTTGCAAGTGTAGCAAAACCTGTAAGTGCATTGTTCCTGAAACCATCGCTACAGCCGTTTCTAATTAATGCTTGTAAACAAGGAGGGAATTGATCAAATTCATCCTCTAAAGGAAAACCATCTGATGCTATTTTAATTTCGTCAAAAGTTTTTTTAGTAATTCTAAATTTTTGTACCCAAAGATAAAATTCATGGATGGGTATACCCATACCATTATCATAAATAGCATGACGAGTCGTTCTAGCTGCTTGCTGATATGGAATATTCAACCAGTTACCAAGGTCATTTTTATGAACCATTATCTTTCGTTGTTTTGGAAATATTTCACAACCTGATAAACCAAGATCCGCTGCTATCTCATGAAGTTTATCTATCATGTCAGATGCCGACACGGGTTCAATTGTGTGTAAAAATAAATGCATACCACCTGACTTTGATCTATATGGCACAAGCGGATATTGTTTTTTTCTAAATTGTTTTATTAAAGATTTGTAATCAAGATCATATTTATCAACATCTATACAACCCCATGTACATGAATTGTCTGATCTTATAGGAATAATTCCTAAATTAATTTCTCCGTTTAAATGTTTTTGAAATAGTTCATCAGTGACAGGGCCACGTTTAGTTGTGGCCCTACCTTTTTCTTTACCAGTCTTGTTGTCTCGCTCACCATTGAGATAATACTCACCGTAAGCAACATCAAGACCGCTGAACAGCTCCTTGAATCTGTCTAACATTAGAATGGTCGACCAGATGGTTTTCCTTCTTGTTTTACAGGATTCGCTCCTGGGTTCGCGGTCGTGGATTCTTGCTCATACTTCACATTAACATTGCCCTTTAGACAGCTGTCATAGAATCCCATTGCAGCATCAAGTGTCATTTGATTCTGAACAGGACCAATGTGAGATATCTTCCAACCATACCATGTACCTTTTGCATTTTTTTCAAGCACAGTAGTTAGTAAATATCTTTGCGTGAACATAGCAGGGGTATAAAAACCCTTACCATCCGATCGTTTTTCCTTTACACTTCTCATCATAGAATTCCACATCTTAGATTTCTTTCTTTGAGTGGCTTTCATACTCATGAGTGCAGACTCTTGTGGGATACCTTCTGATACCCTTATTACAAAATGTGATGCAGTTTCTTGAACATAATTACCGTTTGGTAATCTATCTAAGTTCTGATCATCTCTTGTAGTCTGCGCAAGAATATTAGAATCAGCTGAGTGTGTGGCAGCTGGTGCGTTTGCACCTTCTTGCCTATCAGGCCATTCTAAATACTCAAGCTTGTAATAACAAGGAACAACTTCAATACCTTTAGTTCCATCAAACAGATCTTGTGTTACACTATTAAAGATCATGCCTGGTCTTGCTTCAGGTATGAAAGCTGGATCACCTTGAGTTACTTGTGGAGACAATTGACCGAGCACCTTAAGAAAAGGTAGCGCTAGATCTTTTGCACCCATTTGCTCAAACCCCTTATCTGCTAGATCTTCTCCAACAGATGCTATTGAGAAGTTTGGCTTAACTTGAACGTTTCCGTTTTTCGCTTTCGTCATTAGATTTTCTCTTTCGTTTTTATTTTCGTTCTATTAGCCACATAGATACTAAACAAATCGGCAGGCAATGTTACACCTGCTTCGGTTTGTTCCCTTACGAACTGCTTAAGTTGCATGGCGTTCACTTCTTGTTTTTGAACGGGTCTATAGTTTGCTTTAATCAAAAGCTCCAGAACGTGTTGAGCTTTTGCATCGTCACCAGCAGTAAAAGATACTCCAACATTATTACGAATCAAGTCTGCGTGATTGTTATCACGTAACCATTTGAACGCCTCTTCTTGACGATCTTTTGATATTCTTGCTCCGTAAAAAGGAGTGATCTTTACTGATGTTCCGTCAGCCAAATCAAGTGCCGATACACCTGCTTCAGTCATGAGATTAGGAATTGTCTCTTCTGAAAGAAATAACGCATCTTTTTTCTTCTTCTTTAGTTGTTCTTCTAAATCCGTTATTTCGTTCTCTGTTTCCTGAAGCTCAGTACACTTCGCAGATATCGTTTTGATTTGTTCGTCTGATGCTTTTATAAAAGCACCTGACACTTTTTGTATGTCTAGTTGTTTTACCATAACGACCTCCGCTGCTGAAAATAAACTATTGATTTTTAAAGTCAAGTATTTTATTAACGTGGGAGATGGTAACTAAATATAATTTTAAGACTAAACCTTTTGCACACCAATTAGAGGCATTAGAAAAATGTTGGGACCAAAAAACATATGCCTTATTTATGGAAATGGGGACTGGTAAAACTAAAGTTTTACTAGACAATATTGGTGTTTTAAGATCACAAAACCTTATAAATGGTGCATTAATTATTGCACCTAAATCAGTCTATACAGTTTGGCATAATACAGAAATACCTAAACATTTAAACGTTGAATATGATGTTTTATTGTGGAAAAGCACAATGGTTAAGCAAAAATTAGTTAATTTTATGCACAAACCATCAGTAAAACTTAAGATTTTTGTTATGAATATTGAAGCTTTGTCAGGAGATAAAGGCTCATTTTGGGCAGAAACGTTTTGCAACTTACACGATGCTATGGTTGTAGTTGACGAATCAACGTGTGTAAAAAACTATCAAGCAAGAAGAACCAAAAATATTATAAAACTTAGAAAAAGATCAAAGTACAGAAGAATATTATCTGGATTTCCTACTCCTAAAAATCCTTTGGATTTATATACGCAATGTAATTTTTTAGATCCTGCCCATCTTGGATTCAATTCGATCGTAGCTTTTAGAAATAGATATTGTTATTTTGAAACTTTATTTTTAGGAGGCAGACAAATCAATGTGCCCGTAGGTTTTACAAATCTAGCAGAGATAGAAGCTAAACTTAAAAACTTTGCCTACAGAAAAACTAAAAAAGAATGTTTAGACTTACCTGAAAAAATTTATACAAGAAGAAATATACAATTAACTGATGAACAACAAAAGTTGTACGATGATATAAGACTACAAGCCAGGGCCCATCTTAGAGATCAAGAACTTACAGTAACTAATGTTGTTACAGAAATTTTAAGATTGCACCAAATAACTTGTGGATATTTTAAATCACGAGAGGGTGAAATATTAAGTGTAAAAAACAAAAGACTTGATGCGTTAGTAGATATTTGTGAAGATACCGATCAAAAAATAATTATTTGGTCAACTTATGTTTATAATATAGAACAAATAAATAGAGAGTTAATTAAAAAATTTGGAGCTGAATCTGTCGTTACCTTTTATGGTGCCACATCATCTGAATCAAGAACTGATGCAATAGAAAGATTTCAAAATGATCCAAAGTGTAGATTTTTTGTTGGTAACCCTGCTACTGGAGGTATGGGTATAACTTTGACAAAAGCTGGAGTAGTTGTTTATTACTCAAATAGCTATAATGCAGAGCATCGGGTACAGTCTGAAGATAGAGCGCATCGAATTGGTCAAGACCAGAAGGTAACTTACATTGATTTTGTCGCTGAAAAAACAGTTGATGAAAAAATATTAAAGGCTCTAGACTCAAAATTTAAACTTTCTGCAAAGACTCTTGGCGAGGTTGTGCGTGATTGGTTTTAAATTCTTCAACTCTTTTCCACCATTTATCTTTATACTCATCTAGTTTACTTCCAGACAATTCAAATTCTTGAAATACTAAACCAGTTGAAGCCATTAGAATTGTGCCACCATCAATTTTACCATATTGTTTCTCGTGTGCACAGATGTAAGCTGTAAGCTGAAGGTAGTAATCTTCTACCCATTCTTCTTTTTTGGGTTTATTTGTTTGTTTAAAATCCAGGATTGTAGGTTTTTTTCTAAATACTCCAACACAGTCCATAGTCCCTGCGTATTCATTTGGATATGCTATATTTTGTTCTACACCCCATATTTCATCTAAATATATAAAACCTTTAGATATGATTAAATTAGCCATTTTATGAGCTATAGGAGCATCGTGGGCAGGCGTATCGAAGTTATTGGTATGCACGTACCTCTCAAGCATTTCATGCATAATTGAGCCTCTTTCAGCTGCTTCTTTCATTATTCTTTGAGCTTCAGCCTCACCAACTCTTTCTCTCCATGCCTTAATTCCGTCAGAATCTACTTTTGTTTTTGACAGAATTGTGGTCACTGATGGAAGTTTATCCTTACCATCTAGATAAACTCTTCGTCCCCGGTCCGTTGTCCGAGTGTACTGCTTATAGTTGTATTTGTTTGTGACCTTCACTAACGAAGGATTATCATACTGGAGTATTAAGTAAAGAAAAAACTAAGGTGCATAAACCTATAATGACCATTCCAGCTATACCTATTAGTATTTTTTCAATTCTATTAACCTGAGATTGTAAATCTGAAATCTTATCATGTGTTTGTTTTTGCATGATTCGACATAATTTTTCATGACTATCTATTCTATTATGTGCTAGTTCTGCTGTTTTAGCCATTATCCTTGTCCCCTTCTACTTGCAATAGTATTTCCTAATGGGTCAAAAGGAAATAATTGACCATAATCTACAGGTTGTACTCCAGGTCCCGGAATTCTAAGTCCTTGTTGTCTTGGAAGAGTTGTAGGTGATATTGTTTGATTTTCAGGCATTGTGTTTACTGCTCTTGCCATCATTGCTTCTTCTTCCATATTAGCTGGTAGACCACCTATTTGTTGAGTTAAATATTCTATATCAGGTAATGTATCTACTGCTTTAATCCCTTCTTCTTCATTTAAACCAAGATACATATTTTCCTCATCTTTTTTATTCATGTTTAAATTTGTAAGAGGTTCTACTGGTGATTTTGTTTGGTCTAAAATTTTAAATATTTCTTGCATTGATGCATCGCTCTCATCAAACTTATAATCTTCTGGCACATAATCATTTAATGTTGCGTTAGCCAATTTTGCCAAATGAAACCTTGAGAAGGTAGATAACCCACCAAATTTACCAGGTTGTTCTAAAAAGTTTTTAAAAGCAGAATTAATTACATTCATAGCATTTGGATTAGATAAAATTCCATTTGCTTTGTTACCTAAAAATAGTGTTACTGCCATAGGAAAGAATCCCATACCATATGCACCAGCACCTACTGCAATGTTTGGACCTGATAAAACTAATCTTCTAGCTAAGAAAGTTGATGCCTCAGGCACTACATAAGATTTTACCGCATCCATATAACTTAATAAATCATCATAACTTTTTAAAAGTTGATTTGCTTTTTCTTGACCAAAAATAATTCTCATCTGTGTAGCTGATGCTTCGTTAGGTAATACTAATTTTCTAAAAATATCTGCATCAAAGTAAACATTGCCACCACCTAAATTTTTTGCAGGTAATCCATTTGGCATTAATAAATCATCAACAGTTTTGTAGGGTTGTCCCAACATTGCTTTTTGTTGTTCTTTTAATAAATAACTTTCAATCCAATCACCCATTGCATTTTTTTCAATCGGTCTAAAAGACATTTGATAAGCATTTCCTACATGCGCACCCCATAATTTTTGTAAACTTTCATTACCTTCTTTAGAGCCTTTCTTAACTAAATCTGTTTTAAAAGCAGTATTACCTGATGCGTCTACAAATGGAGTTACTTTATGAACATCTGAATCTAAAAGTTTTTGTAAATCTGTAATAGCTTCAAAACTCATTCCATTTTTAGTTTGAAAAATATTTCTACTTATTGTTTTTAACATTTCGTCTTTATAAGTATTTCCTGCCTTGTAAAAATCTATCATCTGTTTATAGCTTAATGCGTTTTGATCAAACGCAGCTAGTTTTCTTGCAGTTAAAGATTCGAAAGTTTTTATGTTGTTTGCATAATATTCAAATGCATGTTCAATATTTTCTTTCAGTTCTAATTTTTTTGCTTGTGTTAATCCAGTTTCACCAACAGTTGTTTTCACTTCTGCTTGTACTAAATTACCACCAGTCTCAATCATATCTTTTGTAGCTACATTTTCTCTTAATGTAATTTGTCGTCCAGGTGACAAGTCCATTTTTGCAAAGTCTTCTTCTAAAGCTTTTTGTAACTGCGTATAAATCATTTGACTTGGTTCATTTTTAGATAATTGAGCTGTAGATTTATTTAGCATTGTTCTCAAAAAAGAATATTCTGAAATAGATATGGGTCTATTTTTACTAGCTAATTCTTGATACGCTGCAATAAATTGACCGAAAGGTGTTGTTAAATCCTGTTCTTGTAAAAATGCCTTAAGTTCTGGTGGTGCCGTTGTGTCTCTCTGTAATGCTTTAAAATATGCGTTTACGTTGTTTAAATCTATAACTCTTGGGTCACCAAATGCTCTAGCTTGGTTTAAAAATCTATTAAAATTTATACTATTAATATTCATGAACTTTTCGTATGTTTTTAAAACTTGATTAGCAGCTTTTTCAGATGATTGTGCTGCAATAGCTAAGTGCATACCTGGCTGTAATTCAAATATTTTAGCAGATACATCATTGAATTGTTTAATAGCGCCTAGCTGAGCTTGTGCAGCCGGTCTTCCTATATATGGTAATTGACCAAAAATTCTATTAATACCTTTTAAAATTTTACCACCGATTGTATTAGGATCTGAAGCCATGATGTAAGTAAGTTTTAAATTATTTTTTTTAGCTATTTCTGCCATCGCTCTTGCATAAGGAGTTTCAAGACCAAACATTTTTCTTAAGCCGTACATACTACTTGCAGTTAAAGGGCCTAATAATTCTGCACCAGCATTAAAAGTAAGTCCAACTCTAAAATCGTCTAGAGCTCTTAACAATGGATTTTTTATCATCATATCTTTGTAAGTAACATCTCCAACTTTTTTCTTAAGATCCAATTGATCTCTTGCTATTTCATCAGCTAAATCGTATGCAAGACCACCTGCTGAGTAACCCATTGCTCCGGCTAAAGCTGCTCTCATAGCACCTTGAGCTGCAACAGTTCCACCCATACCCATGGCGGTAGCACCTACTTGTTTAATCCCAGTTACTGTTTTATTTAACAATGGATTTTTGAATGTAGATTTAATTTTATTTAAATCACCTATAAATTTTTTAGGATTTAGCATAGCTCCGGCTAATCTTTTTCTATCTAGAAATAATGATGCAGTAAGAAATCCAATATCAGTATACATTTGTACATTATCTCTATTTACTGTATCAGATGTCATTTCTGCAATAGGATCTGCCATCATTCTTTTTTCTGCAGCAACAACCTTTGCAGCTTCGTTCTGTTTATTTTCCATAACTCCTAATGGAGGCACATCAATCACACCTTTTTTTTGAAGAGTATCAATAAATACTTTTTGTTGTGCATTTAAATTACGAAGATCTATTCTATTAGATTGCAGCAATGATTCTAATTCTTTGATATTCATTAATTATCTCCTACAATTTTCATGTCACCAAAAAGAACATCAGAAATTTGATCTAAATCACCAGCACTATTATCAATTATTTGGGATAGATTTTTTTCAAAACCTTTTAACTGACTCATTTCTTTTTGTTTAGATAAATCTATTATTTTGTCGTATCCAAAAATTTGATCAGACATAATCCCTATTGATTCTGCAACACCTAAATCTTTTCTTATAGATTCTTCTAGTTCTTTTTTAATTACAAGATATTGAGAAATAACTTTTGTTGGTGATTTAAAAAACCCAAATTGTCCAGTTAATTTTTCAGCTCTCTCAATATCTCTTACAGCAAGTCTGTCTTTGTCTTTTAAAATATTTGCAAGGGCATAAGATGTTAAAAGTTCAATAGCTCTTAAAGAAGCTTGTTTACGTAGAGTGTCACTTTCACTAGAATTTACTGTTCCTAATTCTTTTTTTATTTTATCAAAATAACTTTTCCCTGCTTCTAATTCTGCCTTTGCTTCGTCTGTTGAAATTTCTCCAGCCTCTAATCTTTTATTAATATCTGTATTGTATTGTTCTTTTTGATCTCTATATTCTTTATTCAATTTTTCAAATGAAGTTTCTCCAAAATATTGCGCAAATATATCTTTTCCTGCTAATACAAATTCTGCTAGAGAACCTTTAGAACCAATTAAATCTGGGTCATTTATAGTTAATTCCAATGCATTATTTATACCTCTTAAAGCATTAGCTTTAATTGCAATTTGTTTATTTACTCTTTCAATATCGTCTGCTTCAGGAGCGTTCATTATTGTATACATTTTATTTGATACATCTATATATCCACCAGGCACTTTTATTTGTACGTTACCTTCTTCTGAAGTTCTTCCTCTAAAAGTTTTCATTTCACCATCTATTGGCACTCTGATTAATTTATTATCTGGTGAAAATTTAAGATTTTTATCTTTTTTCATATTTCCTAACATTGCTTTTTTAAGTTCTGTTTCATCTTTTCTTCTTTCATCTTCTAAAGCTAAAGCCATAGGTATTACATTCTGGCCTGCTTTACCTAACACATCTAAAAATCCTTTGAACCCTGGTTGATCTGTTCTACCAGTTAATAAATTAGAAGCTAATTGTAATAACAATAATTTGTTTGATCTTTTGTCATCACCCATAATATCATCAACTGCATTATCTAATTGTAAAGCAAGAGCACTTTTTTGTGGGTTATCTGAAAAAAATGTATCCATGTTTTCAAAAAAAAATTGTTTTGCTTTTAGACTTTGATCATCTCTATTTTTTTGTTCGTTCACAACAACATCGTTAGGTATGTCGTCAATGGTTTCAGTTTCTTCGGTTACATCTACAACAACTCCAGGATCTGTTGGATCTTTACCATTAGGTTTTACATCAAGACCAGTTAATTGATTTTTTTCTATTTCTTCATTAATAACATTAGGCACTGCGTCTGGTTTTATTTCAATACCACTATTTTGTTCAGAAGTATTTATTTGTTCAATAATTTCAGAGCCACTCATTCCTGGAAAATCTTTTTCTAGTTGTGATTTGACCGGTGCATCTTGACTTATATTAACACTATCTAAATAATCAATTGATGGAGTATTTGGACTTCCTGCTAAAGTTCCGGGTGCTCTTATAGCAGGACCTGCTTCTTTCGCCATTCTCTCTGCATATTCTCTATCAAAATCTGAACCTGGAAAATTTGAGAAAAAGTTTGATATTGTTGGGTTTTGTGCTGCAGCACTTAATCCGTATAAACTTAATATGTATGGATTTCTTAATCCCAAAAATTTTCCAGTCTTACTTATAGGTGTTCTTATAGCTCCAGGTAAAGAAGCGTATCTTTGTTGTAAACCTTTTACAGATAACAAAGGTTCTCTATTATAAACTGCAGGAACATTTGGCGATGATGGAGGCATAGGCAGTCTTGTTATACCACCGTTATCAAAACTTTTTGGTTTTTTAAGTTTATTTATCACAGGTTACCTCCCTGAGAACGCTGCGTACGCTCCTAATCCTGTTCCAACAGCTTGACCCAATGGACTAGGTTGTGGTGAGGATGTTTGAGATAGTCTTGCTTGAGATGCTGATGGTATACCTGATTGAATATCAGATACAAAGGCAACTCTTTGATATGGTTCTTGAATATTTTGTACAGCTGTTTGACGTGCCGCTTCTAGTCTGCCTTGTTCAATTCCTCTTTCTACTCCACCTAAACCTGCTAATCCTTGTAGTTGACTTTCTCTTTGACTAATAGCTTGTTGTGCTAAACCTGTCTGACCTTGTGCAGCAGATAAAGCAGTTTGAGCTTCTAAACCTCTTTGGGTTTGTAATTCTCCTAATGCTGATTGAAAACCAGCTCCATAAATTTGACCAAGAGTATCAGCTTTGCCTCTTTGTAACTCAGCAATTCCCACACCTTCTCTACCTCCACCAAAATTACCACTTGAGATGGCTTGTTGTGCAAGTTGATTTTCACGTTTTTGATAATCCTCTGACACTTGATTGACTACATTTTGAATGTAAGGGTTCATTGCAGCTTGTACATCTGCTGCAGTAAATGTTTTACCAGCTGCTGTTTGCGCAGCACCTAATGCTGTATCAGCTGCAGTCATCTGTGCCCCTCCAACAGGACCTGATCTAGCGAGTGCTAAAGCATCTTGTTCTGCTTGAGACATTCCAGCGACTTGAAATGCAGGAGGAGTTGTCTTTGTTCTAGCTAATTCAATAGCAGAATCCATAAGACCAAGTCTTCTAGCTTCTATTTCTGGTGCTTCTCTTATTGTTTGGACGTTAGTGGTATCTGCTGGTACGTTACCACCTCCGCCTCCTCCACCTGAGCTCATTTTTTTTCTCCTATAAATTTATCTAATTGAATATGTGATTTAACATATCCTTTTGTTTTTAAAAATCTTTCCCAACCTGGTCTAGCATAAAATTCCATTTTACTTACTCCTTGTGTTCTTGCCCATTCTTCCATTGGTTCTAAAAACTTTACCCATAATTCCATTTTCTCCCCTGTAAGTATTCGGAAATTTAACGTCCGATACTTAGGATACTGTTTTAACTCTGTTACTCCAACTGCGTAAACTTTTTGATCTTTTTCAGACCAAGCTACCCACAATTGCATCAGATTTTTTTTAATCTGATCTTTAACATGTTCATGGTCAGCGTATCCACCTGACCTTTCGAGAGCTTTTTGAATATAGTCTTGAACAAAAATCCAAACTTTATCCACCTCTTCTTCTTTCCATATACGCAACAAATTCATTAAGACATTCGTTTTGCTAATTTGTCAAAATCTGCCATTTGTTTATAGAAAAATCTAGCACCAAGCTCCCTTTGTTGTTTTTTATCTTTTGGATTTGCACCTAAAGCAATCCCTGCACCTCTTACAGCTTTTGATTTAGTTACAAATTCACCGTCAGCTAACTGAGCTAACATAGTATCTTTTTCTTCGTTACCTTTACCAGCTGCATCAACAACTAGTTTACCTGAAGTTCTTTTATAATTTTTTGTATTATTTTCATCTGTATTTGTTTTACTTGGAAGTCTATCTACCAATGAACCCTCTGCAGCGAATAACATTCCTGGCATAATTGGAGGTCTTTGAATTGAACTCATTGGTGGAGGAATCATATCAACATCCTCTTCAGCTGTTGTTTCTTCTATGGATTGCATAGGCATATTAGATGCTCTGCCACCCGTAGCTAATTTTGCTATACCACCTTGAGCTGCTCCTGGAAATTGAATTTTAAAAATTTTGTAAGTTTCAAAATCCATTGCATCCTCACCAGCTGACTCTTTTTCAGATTTATATTTTTCATATTCTTGTCTTAAAAGATCTGGAGAAGCTTGTCCTCCCTCTTCAAGAGTCATAATACCCCCTGCCTTAATTCCACTGTAAGGTTTGTCTGGATATTGTGAGTAATCAATAGACATATCAGGATCATCATAAGGCATAAACTGGCCTGGGTTTTGTGCATAGAATTTATTATAACCAGGATAATCTGGCTCTGGTGGTTCTACAGGATCGAATGCTCCTAATCCATAAGCAATACCTGCTGCACCTGCAGCACCTAAACCTACTTTTAAAGGGTCCATTTGTGCAGATGTGATTGGTACTTGTCTTACATTACCCATCATATCTCGAACTGTTTGCATAGCAGCACCGCTGTCTCCTACTACAGGTTGTTCAGATTTAAATATTCCAGCTGTCTTATCAAATATACCCATTAATCCATCTCTTGATTTTGGAGTAATAGAAATAGTATCTTGACCTTGTGGGACAACTTTTAAAGCTTCAAATGCAATTTTATCTTTACCTTTTAGGCCCTCTGGAACCTGTGCTTTAGATATATCAGTAATGTTCATAACTAGATCTGACTGATCTATGCCAGTTGGTTTTTGATTAAAACCACCTGTTAACTGCATTGTTAATGCTTGTGTAGTTGTGTCTCTAAATGAGTCTTTAAATAAATTTGAGCCTCTTTTACCACCTAATGCGTTTATGCCCACATTGGCTGCATACATCATTGCTAGTGTTGCTGGATTCATATTTCTCCTGTTTTAAATACGTATTTATTCCAATTTACTTAATTTTTTCCCCTTCGTCAATAAACCTACCCTTATAACTATAGTCACCATGGTGGGTTATATATGCGTCTACATTAGCATATATCTTACCTCCAATGTCAGTCCACCTTTTACAAAATGCAAAATCTTCTCCCATAAAAGTTCCTTTTTCTTGATTAAATTCTGTATCCCAAAAGTTATAAAATTGGTCTGTTTTACGCATTTGTTGGTTTAACATAGTCTGTTGTCGTATTCTTAAATGAGGATATTCCTTTGCCATTTTTTCAAACACTTGTCTTTTAATTAACATAAATCCAGCAGGACCTCTTTTAATTTCTGTTATTCCATCTTTACAATCAATGTTTTCAGCATCAACAAATGCCATTGGATAATAATAACCACACTTACTTATATGCCTACCTGACTTTTCGCTAATATTTTTTGCTTTATCCCAGTCTATTACTTTCATAGGGTAAGGGGTTAAAACAATATCTTTGTCAGCTTCAAGCATTGTAAGTATTGACGTTTCATCAAACTCTATATCAGTGTCTACGAACAACATGTGTGTACATTCAGATTTTAAAAAAGCAGCTGTGCATAAATTTCTACCTTGTGTAACAATTGATGACTGTATTAGATGAAATGTTACTGGTATTTTATGTCTTTGAAGTAAAGCTTGTAATTCTAACGTTGCCCTCATGTAATGAATATCTACTCCACCATGACAAGGAGATGTAAAAAATAATTTTATTGGATGTTCTTTTTTCTTATCCCACTCTAATACATCATTACCTTTATCAGTATTTTGTCCAAATATATTTTTTTCATTAATGATACTTCTTTCATCTATTTTAATTGTCATGCATATCCCTTCATGGTTAGTAATTGATCAAATAAACTTATCCATTCTTTAGCTCTCATGTCCCAATTATAAAAAGTTCTATAATATTTCATTTGATCTTTTAACCTCTCATGAAGAACTGGCTCATGATAGTTGTCTGCTACAAATTCTATAATTACTTTAAATTTTTTTGCCAAAGTATACATATCAGTTTCATAATTTACATAATGAGCATATTCAGTGCAAGTCTCAAACAAAGCACCAAAATTAGTTACAACTGCCATATTACCTGCTGCCATTGCTTCAATTGCAGATATACAACAAGTTTCTTCCCAAATAGATGGATATGCAAAAATCTGTGTCTTCTGCATAGCTTGAATTATTTCGTTATTTGGTTTGTATCCTATATGATTAACATTTTGTAAGCTTTCCATTTTATCGTACATAGGTTTGAATTGTTTGTCATTTTGAAGCTCAAACTCACTTCCATAAATTTTTGTTGAACTATAAACATCTAATGTAATGTCATCTCTCTTGATTAGTTCCATAGCCCCTAACAAAACATTTAAACCACGCCAAGGAGTAGAAGTATGAATTAGTTTTATTGGATCACCTTTTTTAAATTTAGGTCTTTCAATCCATTCTGTATTTGGTAATGCATTTTTTATTACACAACATTTATGCGTGGGTAATCCAAAAGCATATCTAAATTTTTCATAACACCAATGAGTATTAAATACATACCAATCATATTTTCTATGGTTTTCTTTTAACCTAAACCATGGAGCTATATTAGGTTGATCATAAGAATTTTTCATCCATAAAATATTTATTTTATCTGGATCTATAGGTTCTTTTTCAGGAACAGATGTAGTTATTTGAATTTTTTTAAAATAACTAGAATCTATTCTTTTTGCAAGTTCTGCAAATTGTATTTCTGTACCGCCAGCTGCTTTCATTTCAAAGGTTCTTCCCCAACCACATCGAATCCTTTAGGGATAATAATTTTGACATCTCTTTTTATATCTTTTGGGTCAGGATTTTCAAGCTTTACTTCTTCTTCGTTTTTATAAATTTTACCTGTTTTTATATTTGAAATTGTGGTTTCTGCCTCACATTTTATGATAGGCACTTTCTCTCCATTAATAATTGTGTATTCTGTCATTAAGTTCTATCTTGTTCTAGTATAGCTACTGTTCCTGTAATAACACTGGTATGACTTGATTTAATTTTTAATATATCGTTTTCTTCAAATACTTTTACACCTGTAATTAAATCAGATGAAGTTCCAGTTCCCAAAGTTCTTTTAGAAAAATCAAAATCTGCAGAAGCTGAATTGTCTCTAATGGAAGCGGTAACACTTACTGTGCCTGAACTTGAATTCATTACTTGAACACTTTTAACCATTGCTACTGTTTCAGCAGGACATGTATAAACTGATACAGGATTAGTTGTAGTTAAGTTAAATTGTCTATTTACAAATTTATTTGCCATTATCTTCCTTGCCGGTTATATTTCTTATACATCCGTTTTTCACTTTTGTTAAGGTTTTTTTTATGCCTTCCTGGTCTTTTTTTAGGTTTTGCTCTTTCATACCACGCAGTTCCAAATTGACTTTTTTTCTTTTTAGCCATTAATCATTTAAGAAGTAAGATATTGCTTCTGACTCTTCTTTTATGTCTTGTGGGTAAGTTGAATTAAGTGTTTGTATTATATTGTTAATATCTCTACCAAATTGGTTTAAGTTTGATGGTTGATATTCTGGTGTTGCTTGTGAAACAATTTCATTTATTTTTGCCATTACCTTCTACCTCCTATTTGAACGTCTGCTCTAAAAGTACCAAATCTCCAAGTTTGTCCTGTTCCTGTGTTTGCTATTTTAAATGATGCAGCTCTTCCTCTCGATCTACAAAATACTTGTTTTGTGCTTGTTGTAACTGTAAATGGTCCTGTTATCAAAGGTCCGGATGCTGATGAAGATCTTGTATCAGAAGGAAAATCTCTTAAAAATATAGTTACCTGAGCATCACCAACTTGATTTTTAAAGTCAGGAATAAATCTTGCTATTCTCATCATAAACTCACCGTCTCCACCTTGATCAATATCAAAATCACCAGACTCAATTTGTGCTGGTATTGCTGTTGTTGTGCCATCAGTTAAGACTTGATCGTTGCCTGTTTCGTGTTCGTAGTATGTAGTAGCACCATTTGATATTCCAGGTATCTCTCCTTGTGATGGTGATTCAGATGCATTGTATGAAGTTGCAAGAGGTTTACCAAATACACCCTGGTCAACCCAAGTAGTTCTTTTTATTAAGGTTCCATCATTAGTAGTCCAAACTCCACCAGGTATATTTTGTGAATCTCTAGTATTATAAGTTACCGATCTATCAACTGATGTAGAACCTGAAGTTGGATAGAACCAAGTTATTTCATTAAATTTATCATTAACACCTGCATGTACAATTAATTCAGCATCGTTGTTTAAATCACCAAATACATAGTCTTCAACAAGACATGGAAGTTTTTTTACAGATGCACCATCAAAATAAAAGAAACTATCTTCAGACATCCAATAAATAATACCGTCAACTTCTATTGCAGCATGAGGTGATATTAAACCACAGTTCGTACCAACTTGTTCAAAACCAAATGTAAATGGAGCACCAATAAATCTCATGGTAAATAAAGCTGTATCTGTCCAAATATAATTACCATTCCTTCCAACTAACGCTCCCATTATTCTTGAACCATCAGCAAGTCTTTGTGTACCTGCGGTGTTGGTAGCTGTAGGTGTATAAACATTTATATCTTCTTGATCAGAAAATCTTAAAAACATATCATCTTGTGAGCTTGTAGTCCCTATTGTTGTTTCTGTTCCAAAAAAACACAAGTGTCTATCTGGTGTAGAAACTATCATATCTCTTGAAGCTGTTGGTGCACCGGTAACAAGCACAGCTCTATTAGGATTAGATAAGGCACCTGCTGTTGATGGATCCCACTCTACACAAACACTATTAAATATGAGAGCTATTAATTTTTGACCAAAATTTGTAAGTTTCCATTGACCTGGATCTAAAATAACACCTGCAGCTGTAGCAGAACCCCATCCTGTATAACTGCTTGCATCTTGAACGTTTGAACCGTTTGCATGAGTTACATCTGATGTTCCTCCTTGGCCTCTAGATATTCCTGATATTGTGTTTGTAGCTGTATTGTTAGATGTATATGTAACTAATTCTGCTGTTGTTCCAGAACCTATTAATAAAGTTCCAGTTGCAGGCATAGTAGCTGATGATGTTAAAACAACTGTATTAGCACCTGCTGCAAAAGTTCCTGAATTATTAATAGTAGTTGTAGAAGTTGTGGTTGTACCACCCCATTGTCCCGTCGCCCAACCAAATCCTGGTAATTGAAATCTTGGTCCTACTACAAAATAAGCGTCCAAGGTCGCGGTTCCGGTAGTCGTGAACGCAGTACCTGATTCATTTTTCGACATAGTTATTGTTAAAGTTGTAGTTGTTGGTACTGTTTTTACCTCAAATGTTTTTGTAAAATCTGCAGCAGTAAATCCTGAAGATCCTGGAATAGCGCTTACAGATGAAAAAACTATCAGATCTCCCTCTTCTAAACCATGCCCTGTTCCTGTGCTCACTGTAACTGTAGGTGAACCATTTGTTGTTGTAAAACAATTAGTCATTCCTGATTTTTGTTTTGAAGCATCTAAAGGATGAATGTCATAAAAGGTGCCTTCATAATAAATATATAAAACTTTATCTGTACCTATTGCTGCATATCTATTACCTGATAAATCAAACCAAGTATGCTGATCTCTAGCTACACCCACAAGACTTGTTGCACCTTTTTGTGACCAACCACCTATTTTTTCTGGTAAACCATATCTAAATCTAACGTACTGGCCTCCGGTCCATCGTCCTTCAGCACCGGTTTCAGTAACTTGTTTATCAAATCCAGGTATTAATTGTACTTTACGTAATGCCATAATATTAAGTATAAACTAAAAAACTCATCCTATAAACCCTATCCCATCTTAGGTAAACCAAGCATAGGTCTTTTATCAAATTTATTTTTATCAGCAAAAGGTCCATTTAGATGATTATAATGTAAAAAAACCTGTCCGCAAACTTGACCTTTAAAAGGGGTTCTCCAATGTTCTAAATCACATCCACTGTACACTAACATATCTCCTACATCCAACAACACTTCAGTGCCTGCGGGAGCATTTGGTTTATGTATATTTTTATACTCATCTATAACGTTATCTTCTCCTGTTCCGTCAATAAATATTGGCCATGGATCTCCGCCTAAATTTAATGTAGTAGATATTTCACAACTAGGCCTGTCTTTATGTCTTTTTAATTCATCTCCATTTTTATATAATCTTGCATAGGAGTAAGTTGGCACTAAATCTAAACCAGTATGTTGTTTCATTATAGGTAACATTTTTACTAATAAAGTTTCCATTACAGGATCTGCATAATGAGAGTAAGTATTGGGTATTTGTTGATCTTTCCAAGTTCCCATTAAACCGATATCGTGTATAATATTATGATCATACATATACGCAACTGCTTCTCTTTTAAGTAAAAAATAATTAAAAATAAAATTAGATAAATCGTAAGATAAAGCGTTTTTGATTACTTGATATTTATTGAAAGCCATGTTGTAAAAAATTAAAACTTACTGATATTCTTATATCATTTGATTGATTAGGTTCAACACAGTGCCAAAGATAAAATGGAAATATAATTATTCTACCCTCAACAGGTTCTAAATGACACTCTCTCCATAAATGTTTTGGTGGTTGTCCAGATTTTCTTACTGGCATATTTAATTGAACTCCTGGTCTTGGATCATTACAAGCTAACTTACCAGAGTTTTTTGGAGCTTTTATGTAATATACTCCACTAAATAAACTATTTGGGTGTATGTGTGGAGCGTTAGATCCACCTGGTGGATTTATGTTAGCCCACATATTACCTAGTCTGGGTTCTCTGTCTAACCATTCTTCTTGCCATATATCTTGCATCATTATAAACAATTCGTTTACTAATGGTTGAAACACAGGCATCCTATGCATTTCAGTTTTCGAATGCCAACCATTACGATTTGTTTTTTGAACACCTGGATCTCTTCTAGACCACGCAACTATTTCATTAGCAAACAGTTGATTATCTAACTTTACATCTTTGCCATATATAGTCGTTGGAAAAAATTGTTCTTTAATCATCTAAATGGTTTACCTCCAAACCAAACAACAAGAGATTGTCTAACACCTTTAATTACTGGTTGCACTCTATGGTTTAAAAATGACGCAAACACTATTGCTTGACCTTGTTTAAGTTCTGCAAACTTACCAGGTGCCATTAACTCTAAATGTCCACCTTCAAACTCTGAGGGATTATTTAACAATAACGTCATTGATATTTTTCTAACCGGTGGTTCATGAGTCATGTTCACATCACAATCCATATGCCAATCATAAAAACCACCTTCGGGGTATTCTGTAAACTGTGCATTCTCTGTAACCTGTATATCACCAAATCCAAAATGATTCTCGTTTGCTTTTTGTATAAAATTATTAAGATCACGATACATGGGTTCCATTTCTTTAAAGGGTATCCAAGATATTGTAGTTACTCTTTTTTTAGTATCAGTTCCTCCCCCCGGTCTACCCATACCAACTTGTGCTTTTTGTGGTGGTTGTCTTCTTCCACAATTTATAATTTGTTGACATTGATCTGGAGTGAACAAAGGTGTTGTTGTTTGTATTATCCAACTTTTCCATTTAGGTTCTGTAATGTGTCTGTTCTCGTACATTAACTTACTCCTCTATTTTTAATTGGGTTATATTCAACATCCATATTTGC
>TARA_R100000655_G_scaffold16426_4_pt1 | contig 20962 bp, 31 predicted proteins | sample TARA_R100000655 | Tara Oceans TARA_R100000655 (sample SAMEA2622497) | marine metagenome | biome: marine biome (ENVO:00000447); feature: deep chlorophyll maximum layer (ENVO:xxxxxxxx); material: "saline water (ENVO:00002010), including plankton (ENVO:xxxxxxxx)" | depth 90 m
GGTCTGTTCCGCCACGGCCCCGCGCAGTTTCTCCGGAGAAATCAGCGACTCCGTCTGGATGACCCCGCCGTTCCAGTCCTCTTGCGACTGAGTCGGAGACGTCCCGGTTGAAATGGTCGACCAGTTCGAATTGCCGCCGGACGGTTCCGAACCCGTGTTGTCGGCGAGTGCCACCCACAGCGAACCATTATGTCCCACAGCCGCACCAGTGAGGTATGTCGTCGAGCCGTTCCAGCGTGCAATACCCCACGACAGCATGTGGTTCAGCTTCTTGCCGAAAACGTTCTGGATCCAGTTCATGAATTCGAACGGGGGTTTTTCGCCCAGACTCCACCCCTGCGCGGTTTTCGATAAGCCCGGGTCTTGTTTGGTGCCGGTCGCGGCCCAGGTGTCGATTGTGGTGCTGTCACCGATTTCCTTGACCATCAGATTTTTCCTTATGCGAGTCCGACGAATTCACCGCTCTCGGTGCTGCCGGTTCCTGTCACATCGTCGAAGCCGCCGGGGCCGTCCGACGGGGTTACGCTGTAGCTAATGTATCCGAGACGCACGCCCGCGGCTAGTGGCACCGTTTTGCGGATAAGTCGTGCCTCGGTCGGCGACAACGGACGATCGACAGACAGGTTGACATATCCGACCCCGTCGAAGAACGACGCGCCTTCACCTAACACTGCTCGCGCGTAGCCGTTCAGGTGATCGAGCGTTGACAACCCGGAGTTCCCGAATATGGCCGCCCTCAGTAAGACGCGATATTCGTCATCCGGCATCGGGCCCACCACGATTCCGTCAAGACCGGTAAACCGGCCACCTTGATCGGGACGACCGATCCCCGAGAACCCGGCCCCCGCGTCCGGCCCGTCGAACGAAAACACTTCGGACGGGTCGATTTCTTCAGTGCTAGGTCGCGGTTGCCCGACGATCTCGCCGATCCCGTCCAGTTGCTCGCCGAATGATGCGTCGATGTCGAGACGTGTCCGAAGTTCTTCGGTCGCTGCCCCGATGTCTTCGAATTCCGCAAGGACCGACGCAATCAGCGCCTTGACCTTCGGGCTGTTCTGGTATTGCCAGATCAGCCGCGCCAGACCGTCATCAGTCGAGTAGGACATTGATGTTCCCCGCAACGATCTGGAACCGTTGGTTTGTGTCGGCGATCAGATTGTCGGTATCTGCCGGGTTCTGCACGGTTCCGAGGGTGACGGAAGACACATAAGACCGTTCATCAATCACCAGCGATGCCGGCGTGAACAGGCGGTTCAGGATCAGGTTTTCGCCAATGCCGAATTCTTCGCCGAAATCGACAAGCGCGTTTCGGACACGGGCGATATAATCGCCAGGGATCGCCGTCGATGCTGCGATGTTGACCGTGATGTAAACAGGCGTCACGACCGGACGGCTGAAGCGGATTTCGTACGGTTGCCCGGTGACCTCCGAGTATGCCAATTCGAGTTCGTCGCCGAATGTCCCGATCCCTCCCGCTTTCCTGCGGAATATCACGTCCGCGATTTCGGTGTCGGACCCGCCTTCGACGATGCACCAGATGTGCTGCGGCGGCAGTCCGTCCGCGTCCGTAACCTCACCGCTGTTCTCGACCACTAGGGCGTCAAGGACGTCGTCAGTCTGTCTCAGTTGTGCGGCGATGCCGTCAATCGTGCTGATCGCCCGAAGACGGACGGACTCGTCCCTGCGAACCCTCAGTTCGCCGTCAGTTTCGACATTACGTCCCAGCGTCCCGGCAGCCCTATTCGTCACGGCTTGCCAGCCAACGATGGGCGTTTCGATCTCGTCGAGCGATCCGATCGGCAACGCGATCGGGCCCGTTTCGTCGGCCTGAAATGTCCCTGTCGCAACGACGGTGTCGATCGACAAGTTCACCGATGTCGACACTGACCGCATGTCGGCGAACGTCAGTGTCAAGACGCCTTCCGAAATGTCTTCCACCTGGTCGACAGGGATCGCCGCGCCAAGGGCTGTCAGGATCTCGCTTTCCGTTGCGCTGGCGTCTGAAGTCACCGTGTAATTCACGCCGTCGATCGTCACCGTGTAGTCCGTCGCATTGGCGACCGATCCGACGCTGATTGTCGCACCATATGCCGTTGCCGTCGCACCCGTCACGCTACCCTGAAGCGTGTACGTTTGGGCGCCATCCTTGGCACGACTGCCGGCGGGAACGGTCGTGCCGATCGTGACAGTCAGGTAACCGATCACCGTCGTCGGCAATGCGAGTAGCCGCTCGATCCCGTTCAGGGCGACCAGCAGGTCAAGCGAATTCCCCGATGCGCTGCCCGGGTATTGCGATTGATAAATATCCTCGAGCAACGCCCAGGTTTCGGCGAAAGCCTCGGACTCAATGCCGATCAGTTGCCCGATGATCGTTTCGGGCGAGAAATTCAGGTCCGTTCCGAACTGGTCGCGAAACTCCTGTTCGAGTTCCTGCTTGATTTCGGGCAGACGCTTGCTCAGAAACCCTTCGGCTGTCAGTCCGGTCATATTGCAAGCCTCACGATCTCGTCGATTTCCGCGCCTGTCACCGTGGTCGCGATGAACGACACCGATATACCACGCTCGCCGCTTTGTGCCAATTCGAAGCCGGTCAGGTCCGTCACGCCCGGCGTCTCGCGAATGCGGGTCTTCAAGATGTCTTCGACGATATACTGTCGTTGACCCTTGACCAGAATTTCTTCCCACCACGGCGTTCCGGACGCCAGGTCAAGGAACCATTCTTGCGTGAAGTGTAGCAACCGCTGCCTGATGTTCTGAACGATCGCCGCAGGGTCATTCACCGTCGACACGTCGCGGCCGGAGATGACAAGGTCGTGCGTTTCGGGGTTTAGTAACAAATCACGCATCAGACCGGCGTCCCTGTGTTACTCGGACCAGCCACGACGCCGCTGTGGATGTGCGTGTCGCCGATGTCGGTTCCATTGTGTGTGATTGTCCCGCCTTCGATCGTCACACCGTCACTGCTGACCGTGAACGTCACACCGCCCATCTTCAGAACGATGCCGTCGGATGGCGTGCCGTTCGGGTCCATGCCGACAAACGCCATCGCATCGGCAAGCCCGTGGTGCCGCGGGTCGGCCGGTGTCACGGTCCCGCCGCCGCCTTTCCACTCGTCCAGTGATCGTTCGGAGAAAACCAGAACGCACGGATCACCGGACTTGACCGGCCAGGTGATCGACGCGCCGCCGCCGTTCGGAAACCAGATCGGGATGTTCGGCACGATCGGCAATTCTTCGGTGCGACCGTCGCGCAATTGGCGGTTCAACGACGGCTTGACATTCACGCGCGATCCGTTCACCGACGCGACGGTTCCCGGGATTGCGGTGTGGATGTTTTCGAGGTTGGCTGCCATGGCGGCTTCCAGCAGGTTTCCAAGATCGCTCATCGTTCGACCACCTCGATTCGAGATTCCCACGCATCGCCGCGCGTGTCGCCGTTGTGGTCGACCTTACGAATGCGGAATTCCGCTTCACTATAATCTTGACTGTCGATTACGACCAGCCCGCCCGGCTCATAGAGCGGGTTCAGCAAGGTCGTCACCATGATCCCAGGCGCTTCCTTGTCTTCCTTCAGGTCGTCACGGTTGTCGTCCATCGGTTCAGGACTTCCGATCAGCCCCGTCTGTGGTGTGATCAGGATCGCATCTGTCGTGTTCACACCGCGGCGTTCCGTCACCTGAATTTCCTCGTTCTGGATCGACCAGGACAGCCCGAACCGGCGGGTCACGGCGGACATCGCGTCACGCGCCGGTCCGACGAACGCCCATCCGCTTTGAAACTTTCCCGACAGGTCAGCCGCGGTGTCGCGAAGTTCCAGACCGAACCGATCCGCGATGTCTTCGATGATCTGCCGCGCGCTGACGGCGCCGTCGTAGGACAGCGAGGCACGCGACGTCGCCAGCGTCAGCAGCCCATCACCGCAGGTGGCGGTGGTGATCCGGTCCGGTGTTGCAAGCTTCGTGCTGCCACGTGTGATGTCGCCGACAGCGATCTGACGGATCTCGCCGCCCATGTACCCCGCAGTCAGAATGACCCGGTTGTCCGTCGTTTCCAGAACCTTCCGCGTGTCGGGCGCGGCGTTGTAGATTTGCACGTCCATCGTGTTCGCTTCAGCGTCGTCGGTCTTCGTGACTGAAAACGTGATCCTATGACCGCTGATAGACAGTCCTTGTCCGCCCGGCGGTCCTACGGTGACATTTGCAATGCGTCCGAAGTTCGTCACGCGTCCGCCCCGCTCAGATCTGCAACCTCATCGGCGGTGATGTACGCCAGTACAGCCCGACCTTCCGTGAAATCGGTATATTCGTCACCGCGCGCGCCGGTGTCGTAAACGAACAGATCACCTGGCGGCAATTCGAGGTTCTGGAATTGCCGCAGCAGCGCCTGTCCTCGGACGAGACGCAACCCCGCCACCAGCAGGCGTTCACCCCGCGTCAGGACGTCGAGTGACCACGTGTTCGCCGATACGTTCCACCGTGCCCGAAGTTTGTAGGTCTTGCCGTCCAGCTTCACGGACTGAACCCAGCCCGGGGCGTCGGGGAACACGATGCGCTGCATTAGAATATCCTCGATAGCAGAGACCCCGACGAATTCGATGACCCGGACGATCCGGCAGAACCGCCCGTTACAGACGACGTCGGAATGCTTGCCGTAGGCTGCTGTCCCGCGTTCACACCGTTCGCTGCGGTGCGCGGGTTCGTGACATTTCCGGACGCCAGTGACGAGTCAGCAGAGTTGCCGCCTTGCACGGTCGTGGCGGCTGCCGAAGTCAGCGTGATTTCCTTCATGGTCGCGCTGAACCGCAGGGCGCCTTCCAGCGTCTTCGGCATCGTCAGGGACTCGAACGCCATCCGAGGGTAAACGTGCAGCCCGGAAATCACGACCGTTGGTAAACCTTGCGACCATGTCAGGTCGAGCAATTCATACGCACCTTGCACGCCGAACGATGACCCAATCAATGGTGTGTCTGTCACGTAACCTTCTATCGTCAGTTTCCGCGGCATGCGGGCGATATGATCCTGCATCATTGAACCGCCCTCGATTGGATGGTCTGTAATGCGGCTTGATCGATCGTGAATTTCCGACAGCGTGGCATCAAGCCTCAGAAGCCCGATGCGGTTCCGAAAGCCGGCGGCGCGAAACAGGAGAGACAGAAGCGCCATTATTCAGCCCTCGGATAATTCATCATCGTCTTCCGGATCTCATTTCCCAGAAGGTCACTGAACATCTGCTGGGCGTTAGTCCGAAGGATCTCGACTTGATCAGACGGCGTGCCGGGCGGAACCTGCATCGTGACATTGGCGGTCAGGTTGTTCGTGACCCCTCCACCGCCGGACGACGCCGACAGCGTGCCTCCCATCAGTGACGATGCCTGTGACGCCATGCCCAGCATCGACCGTAGTGCACGGTTCGTCGCCACGAACGCGGACCGGGACGGAAAGATCGCTTCCGTGCCACGTTCGTTGATCGCGTAACCCATGCCGCCAGTGATGTTACCGCCCAACATGCGACCGTTGTTCGTCAGGGCGTCCCAATTCCCTTGATACGGATTGATGCCCTTGTTTTCGAGCGCCTGAATTCGACTCAGGGTTTCCTGTTCGCCCTGGTTCGTGGCGGTCGGCGTCACGATTAAACCAGCGGCAAGCCCCGGAACGCTGCCAGCCGCCGCAGCGGCGCCACGAAGCACGCCCAGTCCTTTGACCGCACCACTGGCCGCCAGTGCCGTCAGACCACCGGCAAGCGTCGTCAGCCCGCCGCCCAGCGCGGCTGTGGCGGTCGCAAATGCGCCGACCGCCAGTCGGTATCCGACCAGTCCGGCGAGAACGGTCGTCAGGCTGGAAATTCCGGAGATCAGGTTTTCAGGAACACCGATCGACGCAAGGAAGTTCTCGAACGCGTCCTGCATCGCGCCGACTTTTTCGACGAACTGGTCGTAGGGTCCGAACAGCCTGCCAATCAACGATTCCTGACCGGACACCCATGCGGCGAGATCGTCGAGAACCAGGAACGCCACAAACCCTTTCATCGCAATCCGCGCGAGACGGGAATACCGCCATAGGCTCAGGATCGCGGCGGCAAGCGGAATTGCCGCGGATTCCAGCGTGTCGAACTCGCCCGCCAACGTCATCACGACATCGGCGACACGTCCGCCTGCTGTGAACAGCCGGTCCAGGAACCCTGAAATCTCGGCAATTGCCGTGTCGACCCCTTGGCCGATCACCTCGGCGTTCGCATCGTACCAGTCCAGAAACGCGTCGGTCGTCGCGTTGATGCGCGGCAGCAACTGTTCGCCGATCTGGAAACGCAAGCCTTGCGCGATTAGTCCCAGCGACTTCAGGTTGCGATGGAATTCCTCACCCTGCTTGATCGCTTCGTCGGACAGGATCGCGCCGTAACGTTCGGCAGCGTCGGCGATTTCGTTCAAGCCGGATGCGTTGTTCCGCAGGAGTGGCAGGAGCGCGGTGGATTCGTCCGCGATCGACTCCATGTAGAACGTTAGTTCAGCTTGCGTCAGGTTCGCTTTTTCAAGCGTGTCGACATATAGCTGCAGCGCCTGCGGACCGGATAGATTTCGGAACTGTTCGGCAGTCACCCCGACTTTCGGCGCGACGTTTTCGAAAAACTGCGCCATTTCACCGCCGCCGGTCGACAGAAAGTCACCGACACGGTCGTTCATGTCCTTCAGGATGTCGGACAGTTTTTCGTTTTCGATGCCAACGGTCTGGGCGCCGACCGCGAACCGCTGGAATTCCTTTGTGGAAGCGTTCGCTAGACGGGATGCACGAGCGATCTCGCGTCCAGCGTCTGCCGTCTGCCTCGCCATGGTACCCAGCGCCGCGCCAGCCACGCCCGCGGCGGACACGACTGCAAGAGCTGCGGCACGGACACTGCGCAATGCCTTTTCGTGGCGTTCGGCGGACCGGTTGTCGGCGTCAAAGCCCAGCCGGGTAATGAGTTCGCGAACGATCATTTCCGACCTCTTTCCTTATCCGCCTGCGCTCGCAACGCGTCCTGGTAATCCAGCACCGCCGTTCCGTCCAGAATGTCGTCTAGCGACCACGCCGTGTCAATTTCCGTCAACGTGGCGACCCGTGCTGTCACCAGCCGCCACACCATTAAGTCCTGTTCGATCTGGGGCGTCAGCGTGCCGACGTTTACCCCAGACCCTCCGCCCGCTGGTCGGCGACCCCGGAAACGCTCGCGACCAGTCCGGAAAAATTTCCGAAATTCACTTCGATCACGAAAGCGATGATTTTCGGAAGCTTCCACAGGTCGGGACCGGCGAAAACCTCGTCGAACTGGTCCGACAGCGGACGGTCATTTACGAATGTCGACGACAGTAGATCATCGACAAGTCCCGTGACGACCCGCGTGTCCATCGAATTGAACAGAACCTGACCGATGCGGTCGATGTCCAGGTCGGCGTTCATCAGGTCTTCCGTCGACTTCACGTTACTGCCGGCTGCCGCCATGGTCGGTCCGACGACCTTCGCGATATTCAGCAGCAACGAAAAATTCCGACGACCCGCGAATTGCGTCACTGCAACGTCGAGACCTTCAATGTTCTTGCGCTTCGTTTCAAGCATCAGGTGTTACCCCCCGCCTGACCGTTGAGCGCGTCGGTATCCAGAACCCATTCGCGATTCTCGGCGTCCTTGCCGAACCCTTGCGACGGCATCTGGCGCACCCATGCGTTCTTTGCGGACCAGAGCGTGCGGCCGGACAGGTCACGCAACAGGATTGGACCCTGACCGTTGTTCGACACGCGGTCGGCGTTCCACGCGGCGGACAGGACATCGTTCGACGGCGACCCGTTCAACAGGGTCACGGTGATGTTGCCGGCATAGTTGCCCGTCTTCGATCGTTGCGTCAGACCGTCGGCGCCAGTGGTCTTGTTGAACTGCTGTTCGTCAAATTCGACCGTGATGAATGTGCCGTCGGCGAACCCGCTGATCGGGGCGCCGTTGAACACCAGGATCACCTGTGTGGCGTCATAGTTTGCGAAGCTCATGCCGAAACCTCCCCGCGAACGGCGACTTTGTGAACGGCGCCGACCAGGTTCGCGGTCCAGGTGCAGCCGTCAAGGAACCGCGCTTCACGGTCGGTCTGATCACGTTCCGCATAGAGCGGGACATTGACGGTCCATTCTTCGTCGTCAACGATGATATCCTCGTCGATCGACTGCAGGATACGGGCGCGAATGACGTTTTCGACCATCACCGATCCGCGGTCGTCGCCGGGAACCTTTCGTTCGCTGGTCAGCAAGACCAGGATGTCCTCTGCCATGCGCTGGGCGACATAATCGAGGCCGCGGCGCAGATCCACGAACACCGCAGGGCGCGAGACGTAGCCGCCGAACGTCCGGGTGATACCTTGGATGTTCTCGATACGCGTCACGCGTTTCGCTTCCAGTGCTGTGATCTGGGCACCAGTGAACACGTCGGCAGACACACCCGGCACTCGCTTGAAAGCCCAGGTCGTGCTGCCGGGGTTCTCGGGCAGCTGTCCGCCGGCCCATGCCATTTCCGGATATTCGGTCGCGGCGCTTCCGGAATAGATCAGCGCGGTATGGTCGAATTCGCTCGCCAGCAGCGTGGAACCGATGTCGGTGTCGGTCTCGGGGTCGTCGACCGGATCGAGAACATCGGAGTCGGCGGTCTTCGCAAGGAACAGCTTCGTCCGTGCCTGCACCCACGTCGCAACATCGGTGATGTCGGTCGCGTCGGCGCTGTTGATCGCTAGTGCATACCATTCGTCATCAACATCAACGATCGCGCCCAGGGCTTCCGCCCACGTCTCGCTGTCGAGCTTGTAGCCGACCTTGACCCGCGGCGACCGGAGGTCCCCGGAGAAATACGCGGTAACGGCCGCTTTCGACTCGGCGTCGATGTCGGCGTTCGCATCCGCTTCGTCGGCGTCCGAGAATTCCAGCACGCGCGAACCGGGTTCCGACCCGGACGCATATTCCGAGACGAACATCATCGTCCCGAACCCGACGCGCTGCAGCCCGGACACCGCCAGGCTGATCTGCACGTCAACGACGTCTTTCAGTGCCATGTCATGCACCTCCTGTGATTGCGCCAGCCCCGGACGCGTTGCCGTCGCCACCGTCGTGGGCGACTGTTTCGATCAAGCCGACGTCGTCGGTAATGTCCCGCGCGGCGCGGAATTGAATGTCCATGTTGGCCCGTTGCTGCCATGTGGTCCCGGTGATTTCCGGGACGTCCTGTGGTTCCGACAATACACGGACATATGCGAAACCGCTAGACCGCAGGTCGCGTTGAACAGTGATGCGTTCGAGCGAGTCGCGCAGCCCCTGAACCGCACCGGTCACACCCTCACCGTAGACCTGCAGGGACAGCGTAAAAAGTTGCCCCTGTCCGATGACGACCAATCCCGTTTCGTCAACCTCGCCGATATACGGCAGACCCTCACGAGACGTGGCAATGACGTTCAGCGTCACATACGGCGGTTCGGGCTGCGGTCCGTTCTGGTTCGCCCATATCACGGGCAGACCGGTGTTCGCTTCCGCCCAGGTCCACAGTTCCGAGATCATGGCTGCACCTTCGTGGCGATCCCGAGATAATGAGGGATGACCCCGTTTTGCCAGACCTGCCGTTTCGTGACTTCGTGGTCTTCACCGTAAATGTCGAACACGTCACCTTCAAGGATCTCGGATTTCGACCGCAGCGTATACGCTCCGTCCTCGCGCCGACCCTCGGGCAGCAGCTTCAGTTCCTTGTCCGACGACGGCTGAACGCTGCTGCGAATGACGATCGGCGTTCCTGCGCTGGGCGTCCACACGCCGTTCACGTATGCACCACCCGACTTGCGCGTTCCCGTCAGCGTCTGATTGAACTGCTCGAACGCCATCGTCAGTTCTCCACATCGTAACGAATCGAATTGACCATCTGACCGCTGTCAATCAGCGGCTTGGATGACCCCTTCATGTCCACCGTTGTCGGACTGTTCGGCGCGAACGGGCCGTTACGGGCTTTCTGTTTCACCTGGTCTTCGTGACGCTGTCCAAGGATGTGCGCACCGCGATCTGCCGTCAGCCGCCCCAGCTTTACACCGTTCCAGATGCGGTCAACGGTGCGGTCGATGTCCTGCCGATTTTCGTCAAACCCCGCACGGATAAAAGAACGTTCCGGAATTTGTCGCGTGCCGTATTCGTTCCAATACGCTTTGTCGACGTTTCGGACGCCTTCGTCATCAGAACCCGAATCGGACTGAAGTCCGACGGTGACGGTCGTGTGTTCGAGACGCCTCATTTCGCGCAGGATGTCGCCCCAGCCCAAGTCGCGTTCGGTCACACCTTTACGGGCCATGCGGTCCTCGCACTGAAGCCGTAACAGATCCGATTGAGGCGCTGCAGTTCCTGACCGTAGCCGGTCGACCCCAGCGTTCCTGCCGCAGCTTCCGGCGATGCGAATGATCGCGACAGGCTTCCTTCGGTCTCCGACGCTACCGCCCCGCCTGTGCCACCGCGTCCGGCGGTCGTCAGGATGTGGGCGGCAAGATAAGCGACCGCTTGTTCTCGCCGACAGTGATCCGCCGCGACCTGATCTTCCGCCATCACAATTGCGCCGGTCAACTGAGGGTTGTCGACCAGTTCGGGTGCAATGACGGGGATCAGATCAACGGCGGCCACTGGATCAGTCCTTGTCGAGTTCTTCCAGGCGCGCTTTCGCCGCCTTAACCTCAGGTTTGCGGCCGTCGCCGGACGCCATCATCGTCAGACGGTCGCGATCTTCGGACGTCTCGATTTCTTCGACGGTCATCTGCGTCGGGTCTGCACCAGGCATCTTCGGCGCTTCAGGCTGACCCTGCGCGACGATCTTGCCGGTCGCGATCCGGTGCTTGACGCCTTTGTTCGCGAGGAATTTCTTCGCGATCTCATCGGGCACGGTGTTCGGACCGGGCATCAGTTCGACACCTTCGGCACCGTAGATCCGTGCCATGTTGTTCATGATTTGCATTTCAGTATCTCCGTCAGGCAGTGATGTGCCGAACAGCCCGCATCACTGCGTCTTCGGCGTGGGTGTTAGAAAGGGAGAGATCCCGCGAAGCGAACCGATCTCCGTCAGCATCCGTCCCGCCGATCTCGTGAAGCTTCGCGATGAACGCAGCACCCATGTCTTTTACCTCCTGCATCTGACGCTTTTCGTCATCGGTCAGCGTCCGGTAGGTGTGGCGCACTGCATTATTCTTCGTCCGGTCGTCGCTCGCACTGTCGGTTTGCATTTCAACATCTCCGTCAGAATATGAGACGGGGCGACCGAAGCCGCCCCGATGCGATCAGATGTCGTCCAGGAACGCACAGGCCAGCGGATAGTACACTAGCACGCCGGCGATCCGCGAATGACACGGCACTACGTATTCCAGACCACGTTCCTGTGCAGGCAGCTGCTCGAACATCTGCGGCATTTCCAGCGTCAGGACGTCCGGGTCGCGACGGTAGACGAACGCGACGTCGCCGCTGAAGTCGGTCACACCGTTCGCTGCCAACTGCTCCGCTGTCAGTTCGTTGGCCCACTCAACCGACGTGATGAAAGGGCTGTTCTGCAGGAAGTATTCGAGAATCGTCGTGTCCGACGTCGACGAACGGGGCGTGGTCGAGATCAGCGTATACTGGTCGATCGGCAGAACCATCGTGTTCGGCGTTTCCGCGCCGTTGGTCCGGCTGATGATGCCGTTCGCAAGCGCGTTCATGTCGATCAGGATTTCATCCGGCGTCTTCGTCGACCATTCCGGCGTACCGCCTGCGCCGTTCGGCGCGGACGATGCGGGAATGTTCGGGTTCGTCAGGAAGCCGGGCAGACCGTGGGTTTCGTCGCCATAGAACGCAACGCTGTTCCACAGTTCCCGCTGTGTACGGGCAGCAGCGTTCGCCTTGCGCTGTTCGAGCGATTTTCCGGCCATCCGGGCGGCCCGGACTTCCTGCAGCGAGTAGCCGTAGCTGTTGCCGACCGACCGGATCTTGCCGACGAACTCCTTGCCCTTGACGTCGGCGCGCGGAAGGTCGTCGGCGTAATTGGCGATGATCTTCGCCATGCCGGTGATGTCGTACTGCTCATAGGCGATCGACTCGGCACCTGCGCCGGCGGTCGAGTCGACAGGAAACAGTTCGAACGCCTTCAGCGGCGCCTTGACGACGTCGTAGGTCTGCGATTTGCGGTGTTCCAGTTCGCGCTGGAAAAACAGCGTCTCGCCCGCGTCGAGGTTCACGAATTCGGGCATGTGTTACGCCTCCACTTGGACGGCGACGAGTTCGTCTTCGCCGCTGGTGATGAACTTGCCAATCAGCAGGTTGTCCGTGCTGGTGGCGGTGGCCTGCCCCTGTGTGGCACCGGCGGCGACGATCGCATACGCGGCGGCACCTGCCGTCACCGCGCCGACCGCTTCCATCCACACGCGACCGTCGGAGACGACGGACACCGTGTCGGTGTCGGCATAGGCGGCGTTGCCGGTCGCGGGGAACGTCTGTTCGATCGTGTGCGTGAACAGCGACACGCCGAGGAAGTCGCCCGCATCGCTGTCGGCGACCTGACACTGATCGTCAGCAGTTCCGCGGATCACCGCAACGCCGAACGGAACCGCGCCTTCAGCGGCAAAGCTGTCGACGGTGTCGAACACCAGGTCGACCTTCTGACCGGCCTGCGCGACGGTCGAGATGTAACCATATCCGGTGGTCTGGCTCATTTCTTGTCCTTCCGCTTCCACTGGTCGCGCATTGCGTCGAATGCGGCTTTCGAGTCGGTACGGGTTCCGCCGTCGGCGTCGTTCCGCGGCGTGGTCCTCTGCACCTGACGCTTGGCCGGTTCGTCACGGGCGGCTTCGATGATGCCGTCGTAACGGGCGGTCACGTAGTCGTCGGACTTGCCGGACAGGTCGAGACCGTCATATTTCGTCGCAATCACCGCTTCGCGAATTTCGCGGTCGGACTTGCCGACGAGATCCGCCGCATCCTTGACGATCGTACCGGCCTCGGCCAGCAGCGTCACGCGCTGTTTCACCTGATCGGCGATGGCGTCGTCGGAACGCTGCTTCAGCTGTTCTTCAGCTTCGTCCAGCTTGGCCTGCACCTTGTCGATTTCGGCCTGCATGTCGGTGCGAACCTTCTGCGCGTCGACTTCGGCCGCGTCGGCGCGGGCGGTTTCTTTCGTCAGTGCCTGGGCAACCTCGGGCGCGGCCTGATACGTCAGGCTGTCCAGATTGACCGTCACCAATTTCACATCGTCCGGCATGCGGTTCTCCTGTGATGTGGTTTCGATTTGGACGGACGCGCCATCCAGGTTGATGCGTGCCGCGTTTCCGACGCGTCCCGCCACACACACCGCCAAGTGGTTGACCGTTGTACCGGTCTGACGATGCGTGAATTTCTGCCCGTTGTATTCGCCGTCCTGCCGTTTCAGATCGGCAACACGGTATCCCAGCGACAAGCCGCGCTTACCCGCCTCGATTTGACGGATTGCCTCGGCGTCGGTGACGGTGAAGTTTGCGATGATGTTCGGACCGTCGATGCGAACATTGTCGCCCACGTAGCCGATCGTCAACGATTTTGCATTATCCGCATTCACCAGTTCCGAAGGGTGGTCCATCGTCACAGGAATGCCACGGATCGAATCGAGCGTGTCTTGTGTCAGGATGTCGTCGGGGTGACGCAGTTCGTACCGCAACGATCCGTCGTCGTTGCGGTACGGAAAAACGCCGGTTCGCGACACGACTGCTTCGCCGCGCAGATAACCTTCCGGCGTTCGCTCGAAACGCAGCAGGTTGCCGCGGTCCAGTCTGATGTCGTTGGTTACGGTCACGGAAATCCCCGATAAATTCCTGCACAGGATACGTCATGCACAAGGCGCTGTAAATAACGGTTGACGGGATGGGGAATATCGGGTAACGACGGGGAGTAATGACAGGAGAACAGCATGCCGTCCAAATATTCCGACATTCGCGACCTCGACACTGCGAACATGACGATCCACGACATTGCGGACCACTACGGCGTGACCTACAAGGTCGCCAATCAAGCGGTATGGCGGCACAATGTTCCCTACAGCAGCGGCCACGCGCCTAGTATTCGATCACGCGTCGCCGATATGAAACCGACGGACGCTGTCGAATACTTACTGCAGTGCTTGGAAGACATGTCCGAGATACTGACCGGCAGCACTTCGACACACCCGGTTGACGACTTGCCTGTAAAGTTCGGACCGAAAGAACGTCGCGCCATGGCAGTTTTGTGGGACGCCGAAGGTTTGCTAGTGTCACATCAGAACTTGTTCAAAGCCTACAACTTCGGGGATTTCGATAAGAGCGATATGGACTCGCTAAATTCCCGGATCAAAGGAATGCGACGGAAGCTCCCGGAAGACATGAAGATCGTCAACGTCACCGGCGAGGGGTTCAGACTAACCCGACCGGGTGTGGAATGAAAACGGCCCGGCGTGTGATGCGCCGGGCCGTATCGTCTCGGGGTTATTTGAAGCCGCCGACCCCTGGCAAACACACGCACGGCTTTGAGACGGTGGACGCATACCCATTAATATCCGTCAGATCCCGAGTTCGTCAAGCAATTCGTCGGTGTTCGAGCGTGCCCCACACCGGCAATTGATGTCCTCGCCCGGCTTCGACACGGTGCCTCCGATCGACGATCGCTTACGCCATGTACTACCGCCGTCGTCCGAATAAACGCTGTCGTCGTCCCAGCGACACAGCTTGCCGTTCATGGCGCGATGCGATTTCCGCACTCGCTCGTCACCGGACGTATCCCAATAATACGTTCGGATGCCGACGGACTGCTGACGGCGCGCGGTGATTTGCCCGTTCAGCTTCGACACCTGGTCGCGCGCAATCAACCGGGCGCGGCGTTCGGTGGTGTCCATCTGCTCGACGATCTGCGATTCGAGTTCGCGCGATGTCAGACCAGACCGGACGCCCCGCTGCACGATGCCCTGAACGTTCGTCATCGCCTTGTCGGAAATGTCCGTGATCAGAGACGCATTTTCCGCGGCGAATGACTTCAATTCATCCGACAACCACGGTTCGTTTTTCAGGAAGTCTACACCGACTGCGGAACGCACGACACGACGCCATTGCGATTCGTTGAAATCGGCAACCTCTTGTCCGATCATGACGACTTCACGTTCTACCGCCCGTTCCGTTGGGTTCATCGACAGGCGAATGCGCGTCACGGCGGCGACCACGTCGTCAACCCACGAATCCGTCCGTGTCTGCAGGTCACGTTCTGTGACGTACATCGGCAGCGCGGCGATCAGGTTGTCTCGAACCGACGCGCGCAGATGGTCGACCAGGTCCAGTAACAAACGGCGATAACGACGCTCGACCTGGTCCGGCCGGGCCATCTTTGGCGGACGACCGGGACGGGCGCGGCGCTTACGTCTCGTCGCCATCGTCTGGTTCCTGCGGTGCGCTGGGCACCGGCATCACGGGCGGGTCGGTTTCGTTTTCTGGCGAAGTCTTAGAACGTTCCAGCAATTCCCATTTGCCAGACGACCCCAGACGTTCGCGAATCTCGTCAGCGTCGAGCGCGCCGGACTGCCAGTAAATTTCAGCCGTTTCCGCTTCGGTCTTGTCGGTGGCGGCCTGTTCTTCATCCGTAGGCGTGTATAGCGATGCCCATTTGATCTGCCATTGGTCCGGCTCGCCGCCGCGCGCAAGATACACGTCGCGCACCATATCCTCGGCGACGTGACCGACCTGCGCGTTCCGTTCCGATTCCAGCATCCCGTACCAGGATCGCGTTTCGCCGGACCCGCTCGAATTCATACCGGCAGGCGACCGTCCGAACAGTTCGGTCATCGGCATCCGCGCCGCGCTGCAAAGCGCCTCGGCGTGACGATCCATCAGATCCGCAACGCCCGCGACACTAGACGCGGATTTCATGTAATCTTCGCCGTCTGCGTCGATCACCATGCCGTTGATGATCGACCGCGACAGGTCCAGCATCGACAGACGTTTCCGGACAAGATCGTCCTGTCCGTTCGCCAACATGTCGGCCAGGTCTTTGACCTTCAGAACCGACTGGACGAAATCACGTAGAATGTTCGAGGTGTAGCCGTAATTTGCGCCGACCCTCATCAGATACGAAAACACACCCTGTAATGACGACGCGCCCCATCCGTTATTGCGATCCCGAACGCGCTTCGGCAACCGCATGCCGTCAATGATTGACAATCGCGAATGGTGAATGCGATACGGCACGGCGCCGACCGATCCCGGCTGGATGCGGTAAATCTCCGGCTTGCCGTATTGTGGTGACATGGCGTCGATGTTCAGATCAGCCGTCGTCCAGGTAATGTCATATCGGTCGTGTACACGATAGCCAATCACGCGACGGACCCTTTCAGGGCGCAGCGGGTCTTCGAGGTTCCCACCGTCATCAATCAGCCTGACGATCCCGGCGCCACCGTAGAGCCGCGCCCACACGTAAGCCTCGGTCAGCGCCGCCTGTGCCTTCAGGGTTTCGAGATCCCCGACCACGTCTTCACCGTCATCACCTTCGACGGTGAACCAGCGTCGCAATGCTTCCTCTGCCGGTTTCTCGACAATCTTCCGACCGATGCCGTCACCGTAAAACACCGACTCGACGGCGTACTGCGTCATCAGCGATTCGGCGCGATATTGCGTGTGCGACGCGACGTCTTTTTGCGTCCCGAGACCGGACATGACGTTAATCATTCCGTCCGTTCGGTCCGCGCTGGGCGCTGGCATGGTCGGTTTTTGCATTAGATCCCGTTCAGTGTCAGAGCGCGGTCAGCGCGTTTTTCGGCACGCTCACGCCATCCTGCGCGAACGATCAGGGGTGCCACGATCAGTCCGACGATCGGGAACAATAAGCACACAACCAGTGTCACCGCAGCGCGACCCCAGAACCCGTGCCATGCGAAATAGATCGGACCAAGCAGGAACGCCCACAGGACGGACCAGCGAGAATCGGCACGGTAATGTTCGACCAGTTCGTCGATCTGGGCGCTACGGTGGCGTTCGGTTGCAATAATTTCGGCGGATGTCATGGCTGTGTCTCCTATGCGGATGATACGGGTTTGAAGGTTGCGTGTAAATTACCCGACTGTTACCCGTAATTGCCCGCTGTGTCAAGTCACCAACGCGGCCATGCGTTCGGCACCGCCCGGCGTCGTCATTTCCGAAATCGCGTCAAACATCGGGTCAAGCTGGTCGTCATGGACGCCATTCGGGAACGCGGACGCTTCTGCCAGTAGTCCCGACAGGAATGACGCATTGCGCGGCAACATTACGTTGCCTGCTTCGATCTGCGGTGCAGCGTCGAGCGCGCGGGTGATCTTGTCCGTGTCCCGCTGGATAGCCAGCATCGGAATGCCTTCGCGCTTCAACGTCTGGATCAGACCTGTGCCGCTGACCTTGTCTTCGACCTTGAACGCCCGCAGCGCGCCGATCATCCGCGACTCGCCAGGGTATGACTTATGCTTGTTCCAGAACGCCCGCGCTTGCGTCAGCAGTTCGGGCGCTTCCCATTTGCCACGGACCTGGTCGATCAGCACGATTTGTCCCGTCTCGCGAATTTTGCCCCAGCACTGGAACACTGACCAGTCGTTCTGTTCCTTCGTTTTCTGAGCGGTGTCGGCGTAGATCGTTCGATGCGTTAGACGTGGCAAGACGTCGTAATAATTCCACCATTCGTCCTTCAGGATTCCGCCGCCTAGCGGGCTGGGACGCTGTTGCATTTGACCCGCCCATGCGTAAGCGCCCATCGCTTTTTTGTCGCGTTCGATCACCTCGGGCGGGAACCTGACCGGGTCCAGCAATTCGCCCGGTTCCGTCCGCGGATCTGTCCAGCCGATCGACGTGTAATGGCGCCGTTCCGGCTCGAACTCCATCGGAATGCAAAGGTGGTCGTATCCAAGTTCCGACGCGATGATGTGACCGGACGGGTCGCCCTCGTGGAGTCGTTGCATGACGACGGTGATGTTCGACCGCGCCGGGTCGTTCAGGCGCGTCGGCACGGTCTCGGACAGGATACGAATCGCCGTTTCCCGTTCCGTTACGCTGTGCGCTTTTTCAGGCGACAGCGGGTCGTCCCATGCGATCGTATGACCGCGACGGCCGGTCATCGACTTCACCGCGCACGCCTGCCGGAACCCGCGACGTTCGTTCTCGAAATACAGCTTTTCGTTCTGGTCGCCTTTCAGTCCCAGCGGCCAGATCGACTGATACCATTCCGACGTGATCAGTTCACGCATCATCCGGTTATCACGGATCGCCAGGTTCTGTTCATGGGCCGCCCCGATGTACCTGTGATTCGACTGTCCCGCCGGACCCCACAACCATGCAGGGTACATCACGCCAATCAGCGTGGACTTACTGGTTCCAGGCGGAACGTTGACCAGCAGACGCTTGATGTCGCCGGTCGCACACGCTTCCAGGTGTTCGCACACCGCCTCGATGTGCCAGTTCCATTGCAGACGGTCGGGGATGATCTGCGACCATGCGCGCCGGACAAACCCTGCCAGCGATCGACTGGAAAGTTCGCGGTCGATCTCCCGCATGTCCGGTGTGTGGATCATAAAAATCGCCCGTGATTGCTCGTCACGGGCGAGAATAGCACGACCCTGAAGGGGTGTCACTTGGCCCGATAGTGCGCCAGGATCGTTGCAATGATTGCCGCTGCCGGATTGGTCGTTGAGGTGGGTCATGTCGGCTCCTGCTCTTTGAGGTCATCGAAAACGAGTTCCCACGCTCCGACGCGGATGGTCGCATCCACCCGGTCCAGCACCTCGCGGGCCTTCTCGCGATGACCCCAATCCACGATCACGGTTCGCTTCTCGAGGTCTCCGTGTCCGCAGCACGATCCGTAGGTCCAGACGTGCGCGTCCCAGAGCGCCTGAACTGCGTCAGCGATGCACGCGTCCACGCAGATCGTTGGCCGGGCATTCTGAAACAGAGCCATTGCCCAGTCCGGGCATTGCAGCACCCGCTCCTGATCCGTCTGCCATGGCCTCGGTTGGTTGTAGCTGATGCACTTGCAGGTCATCTGTTCCCTCTCCTGCTCTCCGGCTCCTTGAATGTGTCCATGCTGAATTTGACCAGGATCGCTGCGATGATTGCCGATGCGAGCATTTCCCCCGCGCCGGACAGCGGCACAGGCGAGGGGGTGACGATATCGGGATCAACCGAGACCGTCGTGGTAAAGTGGGGCGTCAGGCTGTCTCCGAAGTCGGAGCAAAGCCGTCCGTCAAGCACCGGGATCAGCTCGTCGCCGTTGCAGATGTAAGGGATGAGCCAATTTGGAAGGGCATTGACGGGCTCCGGCTGGGAAGCCACGTCGATCTGCCCGCATGGGATCACCGCAGCCTGAAATTTGCCGTCCATGCACTGATTGCCCGGCCTGCTGAACGACACGGTGCCGTCTGGATGGTGAACCTCGACCAGGGGCTCCGTATCGTGGGGCGCGGTAGTCATGTCAGTCTTCCCTCTGGGATTGCAGGGCGCGCTTGATTGCGCACGGCTCGTCATCGGCCTCTGGCCCGCCGTCGAACATGGCAAAAAGTGCAGACGAAAGCCGCTGCGCCTCTCTGTGCTCTAGGTCTAGATTCCCGATGGCTCGCGACAGCATCCATCGGGTGTAGGCGTCCTCGACAGCTTCAAGCTGCTCTAGGGCGGTATCGGCGTCACCCATCGGAGCCTCCCTGGTCGGAGAGGGCGCGGAGGCCTGCGCGGAAGACAAACACCCATTCTTCGGTGCCTTCTGTGTCCGCTTCACCGTCCATCGCCGCTTGAATGAGGTCGTCAAGCTCGCTTTCTTCATTGAGTGCATTCAGCAGCACCTGCGCCGCCTCCTGCACCGTGGGCTGGCGGGCCATCACGTTCTGCGCGGCGTCGGTGCGGACGTATTCTTTGGCGTTTGGGTTATCGCAATCGAACCTGTCCCATTCCCCGCAATCATTTGTGTTGCCAGTTTCGTCCGGCGCCGCCCAAATTCGCTCAGGCATTTCCTTCTCGCGCTCAGTCATGGCTCTGCTCCTGTGGAGCCTTCGGCCACGGCCCGCCGCCGGAAATATCCGGCTTGCCATGGGGGCCCTGAACTTGAGGCGCGAATGGCAGGCTCTTGCTCTCGGCGCCGCAGTGTGAATAGCCCTCGCCAATAGCCAGCGCGTTCGCGATCATCCAGCAAACCGATCCCGAATGCTCACGCGGCACGTCAATTTCAAAGCGGCGGTCAAGCGTTATCGTGATCTGGTCGCTGCGCTCGTAGACCATCAGGCGCGGTATCTCGCGGCCATCCACAACGGCGGTGTATCCAGCGATGCGGACGCCGAACGATACGACACCCGCTTCAGGGTTATGAAGGTTTGTCACGTTGTCAGTCATCATTCATATCCTCCACGGCTTGCGCTGCCATAGTCATTAGATCGGCGGCTAGATTTGCGGCGGTATCGGGCGGCATGACGTACCACTGCCATTCGCCATCATCGGCCATGGCGCTGAGCATGACTTTTCCGTCGCCCTCGGTGGAGACCTCGAAGCGTCCGCCACCCATGTTGCTGTCTGTGGCCTCGCCGTCGGCGTAGCTCTCCGTCTTGGCTATTTCGATCTGGTCGCGCAAATCGGCAAGCTCCGCTTCGTAAGCGGTAAACCCGGTAACTCGAAGCTCCTTCTCCGCGTCATAGAGGTCCCGGCGAATATATCTCGTAGGTGCGCCTACGAAGCCTCCGGGCTCAGCTTGGGCGTAAATGTCTATGGTCTGCGCACTGACATCCTCATCAGCTACAGCCCAGATGTCGTCTGGCATTCTGTCAATCATTGACTGTATCCCCACGTGGTCGCTGCTGCCGAGACCTCGCTTCGGGCTTGTGACCTGCGGATGCATTCCGTTGACCCGCTTGCGGTATTGCTCGGTAACATCGGCCAGCCGGTCTGCCCGCGCCTCCGCTTCCTCCGCACGGCGGGTGGCGGCGGCA
>TARA_R100000655_G_scaffold77480_2_pt1 | contig 20826 bp, 19 predicted proteins | sample TARA_R100000655 | Tara Oceans TARA_R100000655 (sample SAMEA2622497) | marine metagenome | biome: marine biome (ENVO:00000447); feature: deep chlorophyll maximum layer (ENVO:xxxxxxxx); material: "saline water (ENVO:00002010), including plankton (ENVO:xxxxxxxx)" | depth 90 m
AGAAGATTATGTTTATGATGACTTTGATACTACTAAAGGTCAACAAGTTTGTGCTGGAATTAACAATCTATTTACAGAAGTTGTTTGGTATTATCCTACATCAGGATCAAGTTTTAATAATAGATATGTAGTATTTAATTACGGAGAGTCTGGTAAATTACCTATGGGTAATTGGTATACTGGAGTTAATACAAATGCAATTAGAACAACATGGTTAGATTCATTAGTATATCCTAAACCTTATGCAACAGCTTATAAAAGTTCTAATTCAGGAAGTTTTCCTGCGGTTATTGGAGAAACAGGACTAGGTTCATCTACGTTATTTCAACATGAAACAGGGACCGATCAAATTAATGCCGATGGTACAACTACAACATTAACTTCATTTATTGAGTCTTATGACTTTGCATTACAACAAGAAGAACCCGAGGTATTTTTAGCAATGCGAAGATTTGTTCCTAATTTTAAAGCTTTAACCGGAAATGCTAAAATAACCATTTCTGTTAAAAATTTTCCTTCTCAAACTAAGACAGTTAGTACATTAAGTCCCTTTACAGTGGATGCAAATACTACTAAAAAGGACACACGAGCTAGAGGAAGATATGCAAGTATAAAAGTAGAAAACGCCGGCGCAGGAGAGTCTTGGAGATTTGGGCCTTTCCAAGTTGACGTTCAACCAGACGGGAGAAGATAATGACAAAAAGACTAAACATTGAAAAAGCAATTAAGAAACCAGGTGCGTTAAGAAAATCGCTTGGAATTAAAAAAGGTGAAAAGATTCCTTTAAGTAAATTAAATAAAGCAGCTAAAGCAAAAGGTAAATTGGGTCAACGAGCTCGTTTTGCTAAAACTTTAAGAAAAATAAATAAAGCCTAATGACAAAATTAGTAGTTAGATTACCAGAACCTAAAAAAGAATACACTGAAGATAATCAAAGACAGATTAATAGAGCTTTAACTTCTGTTATAGAACAATTAAATTCTACGTTTTTAAAAGACATGAAGGAGGACCAAGAACGATTTACTTGGTTTGGATTAGGTTAATGGCTAATATATATAAAAATGATAAAGTAAGTTTAACTAATACTGACAATACAACTTTGTATACAGTACCATCAAACTCAAGGGCTATTGTAAAATCTTTATTAGTTGTAGAAGATAATGGTGGTGCAGCAGTTGTTAAAACAACATTAACTAATGAAGCAGGTACAGCATTTGTAATAGACAATGATATTAATTTAAGTGCTAATCAAAAGGAACAAGTTTTAAGTGAACCTTTAATTATGCAAGAAAGTGAAATATTAAAGGTACAAGCAACTAGTGGTAATGTAGATGTTATTGCATCTATACTAGAAATCAACAGAGAGGATAAATAATGTCGTTTATAGAACAAGAAATGAAAATAATACAAGAGGAAGTAAATGGTCAAAAAGTACCATTTGTTAGACCTGAAGTAGTAGTTACCTTAAAACATAAGCTAACAGGCAAAGAATATGGATCTGATGCTGAAGCTGAAGCCGATATTCAGGACCCTAATACGGAGACTCAGTCACACCACATTGAGCGAAGTGTGAGAATAAATGTTAAACTTCCTCCTTTAGGAACATCAACTAACTTGTAATAGGAGAAAAAGTAGTATAAATTATATGATCCAGGATAACATACCTGCCTATATTTTAATTACATAACAAATATGCCAATAACACGAGCGCAAATGAACAGACAATTATATGCAGGGGGTGGAATTATGACAGTTGCCCCAAGAGAAAAATTTGGACTAGGAAGTAGTCTTAAAAAATTTGTCAGAAAAATTATACCTAATGAAATTTCAAAAGTAGCTACAGTTGCAGCTCCGTTTGTAGCTCCATTTAATCCATTACTTGCTGCAGGAATGGCTGGTATTGGTGGTTTTGATCAACACGGAAGTATAAGTAAAGGTTTAAAATCTGGATTAATGACATATGGCGGTGGTCAAGCTGCTAGGTATCTGGGTGGCGCTGGATTTCAAGAAGGTATAAATCCTTTTTCTGGTTTTGATGGGGGCGTAGGAAGTTTATTTAGTTCCCCTATTGGTACAGAAACAGGACTTAAACTAGGTCAATACAAAATGTTTGGTGGTTCACCAGAACTTAAAACAGTAACAGGAGTAGATTCCTCTCCAATTCAAATGGCAACGGATTCAGCAGTTAATGTTAATGATGCTCTTTTAGGAAACCCAGATTATATGGGTGGCACAACAAGCAGTGATTTAATAAATAAAGCAGTAAGCGGTAATATATCTAACACAGGATCTCTTGTTAATAAAAAAGTTGTAGAACAAAGTTTCTTTGAAACATTGAAATCTGGTAACATGGCCGATATAGGTAAGGCTACTATGGATCTAGGTGGTAAAGCACTTAAAGCAATATTTACTAATCCTATTACAAATGCAGCAGGAGAAGTAACAGGAACTACATTAGACAAAACTGCAATTCTTGCAGCACTTGTGGCCGTTCCAAGTTACTTGGAAGCAAAAGCTTTAGCTGATGAAGCAGGGCTCACGGACGAAGAATTTAATGAAGATTTATACAATGCAGAAAAAGCTTCTTACATGTCTAAATATCAAGAAGCACTACCTTATGAAAGTTTTGGTTTAAAAGATGGTGGAAGAATTAAGTATGCAGGAGGTAGTGATCCTAGAGTTACCCAACTATTAGAAATAAAAAGAGCATTAAAAGAAAAAGGTGAGGACACTTCTGATATTGATGCCGAGATATTTCAAATAACAGGGAGAGTATTAGAAGCATTTGGTACTGATAAAAATAATAGAGAAGGTATTGAAACCATTGATATTGGTATGGAAATGGAAGAAAAACCTGAAAATGATAAATTAGCTTTAGGTATGGACACCATTAGAGACTACGCTTTAGGAATGAATGATGGACAAGGTCCAATTACTAGAAAAGACTATATAGATATTTATATATTCATGGGGCATGACACAGGTACGGCAACCTCTTTAGGAACCAATGCCTATAAAGAAGGTGTTAGTAATGTAGAAGGTTTAAAAGATGGTGGAAGAATTAAAAGAAAATTTGGTTCTCCTGAAAAGGGAGAAGGTATTGAAACCATTGATATTGAAATGGAAAAAGAAGAAGTACCTGAAAACGAATTAATGGCAGGTATTACATTTAGCTCTGCAGAAAAATCTTATTTGTTTAGAAGACTAGCTGGTAATCAAGGATCAGACAGATCCTACACAATGCCTAAATTGTATAGAATTTTAAACAATCCAGGATCATATCCTGATGATGCAGCTATATTAAAACAAATTGCTATTATGGGCCTTAACAAAAAAGATGGTGGAAGAATAGGGTTTAATGAAGGTACTAACTTAGACGAAATTTTAAAAGAAGATATGACTATTTCTGAGAGCCGTAATGATCCAAAAAATATGACTACAAAAGAAATTGTAAGTATTATTCAATCTGGGAGATCTACTCCAGAGATGTTTGAAGAATTAATGTTAAGAGGTTACTCTGGAGTTGATTCACTGATATTAGAGGAAATAGGTGGTAAAAAATTAGACAAACCTGAAACAGCTTATACTTTTAGATCTGATGGAAAAACAGGTGTACTAGAAGACTTTTTATTTAAATTAAGAGAATCTAATCCTGATATTTATGGAAAATATAAAAGACCTATAGACAATTATCCTACTGAAGGTCCTTCTACACAAGTAAAATTTTTGGATAATACAACGATGAAAGCTAACGGTGGCAGAATAGGATTTGAAAGTGGTACTTCATGGATTACTAAAAAATCTGATTCAACAGGAATAGAAGATTTAATGATAGATGGAGAAAACGATCTTACAGAATGGATTAAGAGAAAAACAATTATAGACAAAGAACCTGCTTCTAATTGGATTCAGAAAAAAATAAAAACAGTTGAAGATTCAGACAAAGAACCTACTTCGTGGATTAAGAAAAAAGAAGAACCTGAGACATGGATTACTAAAAAATCACAACACAACAAATTAATAGAAAAATTAGATTCTTTCTATCAAGACAGTGAAGCTAGCGGTGGAAGATTGTTTCAAGACCTACAAACTACACATGGAATTTTATTAAGAGACTTACAAAATGGAACTAATAAAAGCGGTTTAAATACCGATAAAATTAAAGCAGAAGATCCTGTTGAAATGACAGCCACAATCTTACTAGGCACATTTTCTACTGGTGGTAAATCTATTGAAGAAAAAGCAAAAGGTGGTATCATGGGGATGGAAGTTCCTGTAAGAAAAAACCAGGGCGGTGTCAGTGAACTAGACTACAGAAATACCGGCGGCTTTGTACCAGTTGGCGTTAAAGAGAGAGCTGATGATGTTCCTGCAATGTTAAGCAAAAACGAATTTGTATTTACTGCAGATGCAGTAAGAAATGCTGGTAATGGCAATATTAATAAAGGTGCACAAAAAATGTATAACATGATGAAAAATTTAGAAAACGGAGGAACACTAGCATAATGGCAACTAACACTACAATCAATAGACCCGCTCCCTATTTAGAAGCAGCAGGAGAAACACTATTAGATCTAACTACCAAACTTACAGGAAAAGAAGTTGATACTTCCAAATTTGCACCAACAGTTGCAGGTCAAAATGTATTAACACAACAAGCACAACAACAAGCAGCAACACAAGCGGGACTTGGTACTTTAACTTTTGGATCAGAAGGTCAAGTTAGTGGTGTAGGTGCAGGTACAGGTGTTGCAGGTTATCAACCTTTTTTAGATCAAGCAGCAGCATATTCAGGACCACAAGGTTATCAAGGTTTTATGTCACCTTACCAACAAGACATTATAGATACTTCATTAGCAGAATTCGATAAACAAAAAGCAATACAACAAAATCAAATAGCTCAAAATGCAATTACAGCTGGAGCTTTTGGTGGAGCTAGACAAGGTGTACAAGAAGCAGAATTTGGAGCCCAAACTTTACAAGACAGAGCTTTATTACAAGCACAGATGTTAGGACAAGGATATGCACAAGCTAATCAATTAGCAAATCAAGGTTTTGAACAACAAAAAGGTTTAGCATCATTACAACCATCACTAGCACAAGCTAACATACAAGCACTAGGTGGAGCAGGTACTAGCGATCTTGGATATCAACAAGCACTATTAGATGCGTCTGCACAAGGTAATCAATTAAAAGCATACGAACCATATAACAGATTACAATTCTTAAGTTCTATAACTGGTGGATTATTGTCAGGGCAACCTCAAGCTTATATGACAACATCCCCTGCAACAGGAGGAACAGCCGGACCATTAAGCACCGCACTGGGAACAGCAGCTAGTGTATATGGTTTAGGAAGTTTATTTGGAAAATAATGTATAACGTATTTAAAAGACCTATGTTTAGAAAAGGTGGCAGTTCTAAAGGAACTGGTATCATGTCCCATGTAGAACCTAGAGTTCAAGCCAACAGCGGTTACTTTGGTCAAACACCTATTTATCCTGTACCCTTAAATCAAATTAAAGTAAATGCTGCTATGGGTATGGGTGATGGTAGGGTTCCAATGATGAAAAGTTTTCCTATGGATGCACAAGTTATGGGAGCTAGTACCAATGTTAGACCTACCATAAATAAAAAAAACACTGATACTTCTCTATCGGGTTTTGATTATGGAATAGATGGTCAAATGCCTAATGTTGAAGGTCCTTCTCAAGAAGAAATTTTTGCTCAAATGTTTGAAAGAGTTACAAAAAAAGCAAAAGAAGGTAAATTTTTAAATGCTGAAGAAAGAAAATTTGCAATGGACAATGGTATTAAAATGTACAACGAATTAGCAAGTGGGGATACTCAAATTTCATTAGAAGAAGTTATTGCTGATAAAAACAAATCTAAAGAAATAGATTTTTCTGAAGTAGGTGCTGCAGGAGATCAAATTACTATGGCTTCAGAATCAGAAAAAATAGCTAGAGCTAATGCATTACAAAAGAAAAAATTAGATATCGTACCTGGTGGAGACAATAGTGGTAAACTTACAACTGATATTATGGAAGAAGTTGCAAACGAAAAGAAAATTTTAAACGAACTATTAAAAAATGACAAATTAACTAGAGGTGAGAATGCTTTAATTATAGCAGCCGCTTTAACTGAGCCTGGTGGAATTAATGAAAAAGTTAAAAAAGCAACAGAGCTTGCATTACCTGTCGCAAGATCAAGAGCTAAAGAAGATAAAGCTGTTACATTAACTGCTTACAAAGCTGCTAAAGAAAAAGAAAAGTATGCACAAAAATATAAAGCTGATGCAAATAAACCTACTCAGGAAATGAAAAACCTAAACAATAGAGCTAATATTTTAATACAAAATGGTGACAAAAGAGATAAAGAAACAATAAAAGCAGAAATGATAAAAGATTCAATGAATGAGTCTGCAGATGTTAAAGCACAAAGAGCAATTATTAAACAATATTTACCTGAAATTGATGAGAGACATAGTGATGTTTTAAAATACAGAAAACAAGTAAAAGAATATGCAAATAAGTACACAGGAAAAGATATAACTCAAGATAAAAAATACATAAACTTACTTGAAAAATTATCTAAGGCAGAAACTCTTTTTGGAACATTTATAGATAGTAATGATGTTTTATTAAATACAGTTCCTCAATATAGAGAAGTAATTGAAAGTCTTTCTAAAACAAAAGCTAAGGATGGCGGACGAATTGGTTATTCAATGGGTACAGACCCCAATGAACCGATTGAAGATATAGAATCTACAGAAGTAATAACAACAGGCGGTACGGAAACTCAAGAAAAACCTGTTCTTAATTTAAGTTATGCAGAACTTAGGGATAGATTACCTCCTGAAATAACAGATCAAGTTGTAGCTTTATTAGCAAGTAGTGAGGAAGCCTTACAAGACTTTGCTTACATTACTTCACAAGAAGATGTTCAAAAGTTTAATGTTAAATACGGAGTAAATTTAGTTGTTCCTCCTGCTCAACCAACTGCATAGGAGTCTAAATGGCCTGGGAAACTTGGGAAGAAGATGTTGAAGTTGCAAGAGGTGGCGACGTTGGAACATTAGGATATATTACTGATACTGTTATTACAGGTCCAGCTAAAGGATTAAGTTTAGCTGTTAGAGGACTGTTAGAAATGGGTGCAATGCCTATTGATTATTTAGCTAACACAAATTTATTAAAAGGAATAGAGGATATTTTTGAAGGAGATGGTTTCCTTGCAACTCCTGATACTAAAACTGCATTAGGAGACATTACTTCTGTTATAACTCAGTTTGGAGTTCCTTATCTAGGAGCATTAAAAATTGCTAATGGTTTAAGTAAAATGAAATCAGGAGCTGGTTTCACAATGACTAAACTTGGTAGCCTATCTAAAGCTGGTAAAGCTGCTGAACTTACTAAACGTGCAGGTTATTTTGGAGGTATAGGTGGAGTTGTAGATTTTGCAGTTTCTACTCCAAGTGAATTAGGAACCTTGTCTGATATTACAGGGCTCACGGAAAAAACTGATTACTCAGGTTTAGAAGGAAGAGATAGAGCAATTGAAACTATAAAAGGTAAAGCAAAATTTGGTGCAGAAGGAGCTGTGTTAGGAGCGGGAGTAACACTTTTACCACAAGCAGCATCTTTAGGTTTTAGATATGGAATTCTACCTGCAGCTAAAACAGTTGGTTATGTAGGAGGAAAAGCTTTAAATGTAGTGGACTACCCCTTAACAGGAGCAATTAATGCTATTGTTGGTAAAAATAATAAAAGTATTCTTCAAGAAGCAGTTATAGCAGGTCGAACTAGATTGTCAGATGCAGGTAAAAAAATTGCAGGCGATGTAGAATGGAGATATGTTCCAGCTGAAGGTGGTTTAATGGATCATCTTAAAAGAAGAATTATAAAATTAAGAGATCAATTTGATACATATAGAGGACAAGGTAAAGCTATAAGAGATATACAAGTAGATCTTAATTTAAAATTTGGTGCAGAACAAAAAACATTAACTAGAATTGGTCAAGCCATTCAAGAAGGACACAAAGATATTATAGATAAATACAAAGTTATTTTTAATAGAGATGGAGATTCATTATTAAAATTACAATTAGAAGACAACAAAGTACACAATTTATTACTAGCTACTTCAAAAAGCGAAAAAAGAGAAATACTAAAAACAATTCCAAAAGAAGTTAGGAAAAATGTAATGCGGTTTGATAAATTAATTGATGCTGCAGCTACAAGATTTAGTGCATTTACTGCTGGAATAACTAAGAAAGAGGCTTTGCAAAGTTTAGCTGCAGACTATGCTTTGTATAGTAAAAGAAATTTTGCTGCATTTAATAATAAAAAATTTGAATTTAATCCTCTGTTAGACAAAAATGCTATTAAAGAATTTAAAAATATAATTAGAACAGGTGACAAAGATGTGTTAGCTGCAGTCAGACAAGAAGCTGTTAAAATAGCTAAAGGAGCTACTTCAGGAAAAGTTTATGACGATGCTTATGAACAAGCATTAGAGAAATTTGCTAAAAGAGATATGTTAGCATACAAACAAAAAGTTATATCTGGAGCACAAAGCCCCGAGTTTGCATTTAACGAATTAAATAAAATGTGGAATGTTACAGAAAAAACTAAAGGCGAACCGTTAAAAGCTTTTAAAGGGGAAGATCTACCTGATGCAGTAAAAAGAATGTTATCTGTTGAAAAAGGTAGAACAGGTGCAGAACTCTCTAAAAAAGGTGTAAGAGATTCTTCTGGAAAACTAATAACTGAAGACGTTAAAACTTGGAGTGCAATTAATGCGGGTCTAGATGTAGCTCTTCAACAATCAAAACAAATGTATGGTAAGAAAGCTTTTGATAGTATTTTACAGGCAGGCTTAAGAACTGGAGACAATGTAAACGGAGCAATATTTGATGCTGCCGCTAAGGCAAGATTGGGCAGTAAAACAGAACTTGTAAATCTAGCTAACATTGGGCATAAACAAAATTTTTCTGATCTTGTTATGACAAGTGATTTATTTAACGGTAAGTATTTCGCTGCTCCAGAATTAGCTCATGCATTAGTGGGTGCTAAAGAAGCAACCGCTGGGTTGTATAGTCTTCCTTTTTATAAAGGTTTAATGACTTTAAAAGCAGGTGCACAAATATCTAAAACAATTTTATCACCTATGACACAAATAAGAAACTTTACAACAGCAGCAATGTTTCCTATGGCTAGTGGATTAATAGGAGGTCGAATTGGTTTTAAAGATGCTTGGAGATTAACAGGTGAAGATATATTTGCAGGAGCAAAAACAGATATAGAAAGAATTGCTAGAATAGAAAGATTAATTGAAAGAGGAGTTATTGATCAAAACGTTAACCTGGCTGAAATGAGAAGAGTTTTAGAAGCTGCTAAAAACGGTAAACTTGATTTTCAAGGGCTAATGAATAGTCCTGTTATGAAAAAACTAACTGATGTATATCAAGGTGCTGATAACTACTGGAAAATTTATTCAGATAATTTTTATCAAGGTGCGTTAGCAACTGCTTTTTCTAGAAACGGTGCTATGGACGCAACTGCTTTAATGAAGATGCCTGCAGGTGCTCAAAAAGAAGCTGCTCAAGCTGCTTTTTTTAAAAACATAGATGATTGGTTTAGAACAGTTACAGGTAGTAAATTTGAAAAAATTAATACTTTTACAGGTGCTGCTAAAACTCCTTTAGAAGCATTAGAAGAAGCTTCTGCGTATTTAGTTACTAATACAATTCCTACCTATAGTAAGGTTCCAAAAGTAATTGAAAATATTAGAAACTTACCTTTAGGAAACTTTATAGCTTTCCCTGCAGAAATTTTAAGAACTTCATCAAATATATTTGCAATTGGTACAAGAGAGTTAACTAGTAATAATCCTTACATAAGACAAATGGGAATGAGAAGATTAGTAGGTCTTTCGACTGTTCTTGGCGGTGTTGGATATACTGTTAAAAAAGGAGCTCAATATATAACAGGAGTAGATGATTCAACTATGGAAGCTTTTCAAACTTACTTTGCTCCAACGTATCAAAGAAATTCTACGTTAATACCAATGACTTCTCCAGATGAAAATGGTAATTTTAAATATTATAATTTTTCATATTCAAATCCATACGATACTTTAGTTTCCCCGGTTAATGCTGTTATAGGTGCTTTCTCTGATGGTAGGCTAAATAAATCTACTGCTAATGAAATTATATATAATGCTTTATTTGGTGAACTAATTGGTGGAGATGGTCAAAAAAGAAAAGGTGCTATTGCCGAATTTATTACTCCATTTGTTACAGAATCAATTGGTACAGAAAGAGTTACAGACGTTTTACCTGTCGGTAGAAGTGGTAAAACAAGAACAGGTAAAGTAATTTATTTTGAACAAGACTCACCTGATGTTAAATTAGCAAAATCTATTAATCATATTTTTGGCGGTTTAACACCTGGAGCAGTTACTAGTGCTCAACGTGTATGGGAAGGTGCAACTGGAAAATTTACAGATTACGGAACTCAAAGAGATGGTGCAGCTGAATTAGCAGCTTTAATGTCAGGAGTTAGATTAGAAAATGCTAAACCCCTATCTAGTATGCCTTTTATATTAACTTCTTACGGAAAAGATAAAGGATTGATTAGAAGTAAATTTGCTAAAACAGCATACTCAGCAAGAACTTCACCTGAAAATAAAATTGGTGCATGGAAACAATATGTATTAGAAAACTATGCTAATCAAACTCAAATGTTTAACACAATAAAGGCGGCAGAAGAATTAGGTATTAGTTCAAGAGAATTAAGAAAAATTTTAGAAAACAGATTAACTAAAACTGAATCAAGAAGTTTAATGAGAGGTGAGTTCAAATCTCCGACTTATAGTATTGAAGCTTTTGAACAATTATCAAAAAGATTAGAAGATGAAGATCCTTTTAAAGCTGACGAAATTACAGACCAAAACGAAATTGTAATGGATATTTTTAAAGACAGTCAAAAAGCTTTGAAAAAATTTGAATTAGGGAGATCTATGGAAGAATTAGAACAATTTATAGATGAAATTTTATCACCAGGAGTAGAAGAATCTAGAGAAATAATAGACACATCTGTATCTCCAAACATTACTCCTGTTCAACAAACAGAAGCTAAACTGCCTGTCGACGTAAATATGGCTACTTCAGCAAATACCGTGTTGCCTATTTTAGCTCAAAACAATTCAACAAATCTTGCAACCTTATACGGGATAGATTATAATAGGATGAATACTGCGCAAAAAATTGAAGCATTTTATAAACCTTTTAGGACAGCTTAATGACATTTTATGAACTATATCAATATTATCTAAACAAAAACAAAGGTGGTGGTGAAGGTATTGAATCTATAACCGATAGTACTCAATACATTCCAATTCCACCACGTGCAGGTGGCGGAGACAATGATTTTCAAGGTGGTGGTAAATGGGGAAATTTAGATTTAGATGACACTAAAACTTTTAACAAACAAGTTTGGTCAGACACAGCCGGCCCCCCAGGACAATTTGATTGGATGGATCAAGAAGTTAAAGGATATTTAAATCCTAAAACAGGACAATATCAAACTTTTGAAGGTAAAAATATAAATCACTTAGGTATAGAAGTTCCAACTATTGCTGGCATGTTGTTTGATAAAAATTTTGGTCAAGGTCCTCAACCAGGTGATATTAAAGGATTGTTCACAGACGGAGTTCCTCAAAACTGGAAAGACAGTATATCCAACATAGGTAATCCTTTTAAAAAAAATACAGGTATTGCTAGTGCGTATGATTACAATATTATAGGGGATTCAAGTGTAGACTCAGAAGAAAATCAACCTGGTGATGGAGGTAATATAATTACAAACACAGATCAAAGTGGTACAGGTGATGGTGATGGTGGTAGTGGCAACAATAAATTTGCAGGCGATTCAGGAAATAAAGCAGGAACAACAGGATCATGGAGTCCGGGAGGTACATACACATCTTCTAATACTTCTAATCAAAGAAGACATCATGCATTAGCGGAGGGTGGTAGAGTTAAATATGAATATGGGGCCACTAAAAAAGTTGCTTTGATTAGAATGCTTTTTAATGAAGCAGGTGGAGAAGAAGGGACTGGAAAGTCATTTGAAAAATTTATGGCAGATGTATTGTTTGAAGGAGACTATTTAGATTAAAGGATAATATTATGGCTAAAGACAACGCATTACAAAGAATAGATTCCCATGAAAAATTATGCAGAATAATGCAAAAACAAACACACGACAAAATTCATAAATTAGAAAAACAAATTAATCGAGTAGAAAGCATCTTGTTAGTATCTACAGGTGCTTTAATTACTGGAATGGCTTACGTTATTTTTACACTTATCATACGATGAAAAATAGCTTGCTCGTACATAAGCACCTCATTGTACGTGCTGAAGCCATCCGACCTCCTGTTGATGAAGAACAACTTAAAGAATGGATGTTAGATTTTATTGCTTCCATTAATATGAAGGTAATGATGGGTCCATATGTTAAGTATTGTAATATGGAAGGCAACCGAGGTATTACAGCTATAGCTGTAATAGAAACTTCGCATATAGTAATGCATGTATGGGATGAACCTAATCCAGCGTTGATGCAATTTGATGTGTATTCATGCGGTGATTTTAATCACACAGATATTTGTAAAAAAATTATGGATGATTTTGATATTCATAAAATAGAATATAAATATTTAAATCGAGAGACTGGTTTACAAGACATTTAACGGCACATACATCCCATCATATTACCGCTACCATCATTCATTATGTGTAGATTGAGAGTATCCACATAGCCAGTTAATTTTAATCTAAGTATGTCACATAAATCAAAACAATTTATCTCATCAAATAATTCTATACCCTCTAACATTTGTTTTGTTACAGGTATCAACTGATACAAACCATCATTTAAAATTATTAAATCCATTCTTTAAAATCTTCAGCCATTATTTCATTGGCTATGTTCATTTTTTTTCTTAAAGCTTCTACAATTTTTTCATCAACTGTTTTTTCTGCTATAATATCTATGTAAGTCATTTTTCTTTTTTGCCCTGCCCTATTTATTCTAGCCTCTGATTGTGTTCTTTTCTCTAGATCATACCCATTAGAATAATAAATCATTGTATTTGCTTCAGTTAAAGTAATTCCATACCCACCTGTTTGAGGTGTGCCTATCAAAAACCTAACAGGACTATCGGGATCTTGTATTTTTTTAATATTATTTTGCCTTTCATCTGGGGGAGTATCTCCGTAATAAGTAACATAAGAATCTTTACCATATTCTTTTTCTACTGTTTCAATTATTGATTTAATATCTTGTCTCCAATGGGCCCAGATAACTGCTTTATTTTCTACTTCTTTTAATATTTCTACAAGAGCAGTAACTCTTTCGTTTTTAATAGGTTTTATAGTCTTATCATCAGCTGTAAAATGTCCACACGTTATTTGATGAAGTCGCATTAATTGAACTAATGCTGTAGCAGTAGTCATCATTTTTCCATCCATAGATGCTAAAGCTATTCGTTTCATTTGGTCATAAACTTTCCTTTGTTCAGGCGTAAGACTAATAATTCTTTTCATGTAAGTATATTCAGGTAAATCTAAGCAGTCTTCTTTTAATACACGATAAGAAAACCTATCTAATTTTTCTGATAATTCTCCTAGGTTTTTATATCCGACTACAATTTGAACCGATCTGCCTCCAAAGTTAGCTGATTTCATAATAGCGTACCTAGTTCTAAATGCATAATAAGAACTAAAATCTAATAATTCTTCTTGTAAGAATTCACATTGTTTATACAAATCTAATGGTGATTTAGTCACAGGAGATCCTGTTAATATTCTTCTATACTTAGCATGTTTTCCAAGAGCCACAATTGCCTTAGTTCGTTTAGCTTCTGGATTTTTAATAGTCGTACTTTCATCAATTGCCATTAAAGTATTGTGACAATTTAAAAATTTAGCAGCAAACTCTAAACCTTTTTTAGTAGAGAAAGCTTCTACATTCATTATTAAAACATGTAGTTTTTCAGTAGTTTGAAATAATATGTTTAATTGATTTTGTTGTTTTTGATTAATTAAGGCGCGCCATAATACCATATCTTTTTCTACATGAGTAGCCATATGTTGTGGTATTTCTATATCAAACCAGTTTTGATATACACCTTTTGGTGCTATAATAAGTGCCCCATTTATTTTACCTTTATCATAAAGCATAGAAATATTATCTATTAATACTTTAGATTTACCTGTACCCATTTCCATAAAGTATGCATAGCATTCTTTATTCCATGATTTTTCTAACGCAGTTATTTGATGTGCGTATGGCTTTGTTTTAAATTTATAATTCATATCTATCTTGTTTTTCTTTCTATTGACTATTATATAATATTAATATATTAAAAGTCAATTAGAAAGTTATGAAAAATAAAGTTTATGTAATTCAAGAACTTCCAGGTACTACTAAAGGTGAACCTAAGTTTAATATTATGGGTGTTAAGAAATATGGCGATATTGTCACATTGTTGCCTGAATTTTCCCAAATTATTCTGTCACCAGGTCCATTAGTGTTTAAATTAAGAAAATTATTAAAAAATTACACGCCAGACGATTATTTATTATTAACAGGAGATCCAGCAATTATAGGAGTGGCGTGCTCAATTGTCGCAGATCTAACAAATGGTAAGTATAACTTATTAAAATGGGATAGACAGGAGAAAACTTATTACCCTATAGAAATAAATTTATATGAAAGAGGGGATATTGATGCTTGACAAAACAATATTATAGATTATATAGGATATTATGAAAGGTAAAAAAGAAAAAAAGGTAAAAACTATGTCAATTAACTTTGAAGAAGATAAACAACAATCAATAAATAAAACAGATGACGCACATTTGTTATCTGCTCAGGTAACTAAACTACAAGGTTTAGAAGATGAGTTGGCATCAAAGGAAACTGAACTAAAGAAATTAAAAAAGAATATAGAATTAATTTCTGGTGAAGTTATTCCTACTATGATGCAAGAGATGAATATCTCTACATTAAAATTAGCAGATGGTTCCGCAGTTGAAGTGAAACCAATCTACGGTGCTTCTATTTCTATAGACAAGAAAGAAGAAGCATTTAACTGGCTTCGTACAAACGGCTTAGGTGATCTTATTAAAAATGAGGTTATCGTTTCCTTTGGTCGTAACGAAGACGCAAAGGCAGCAGAATATGCTGTACTAGCGCAAGGTAAAGGATATCAACCTATCCAGAAATTAAAGGTTGAACCTATGACTCTTAAAGCTTTAGTTCGTGAGCGTATCGAATCTGGAAAAGATATGCCCACGGAACTATTTAACGTGTTCTCAGGAAACAGAACCAAAATAACGAGGAAATAACCATGACTCAAGAAAAAAGAAACACGGACAATGGCGCAAAAAAACAATCTGCAGTAGCTGAAAAAGCTACTGCTGGTGCTTTGTCTACAAGCCTCTTTGAGGCTGACGCAGATAAGGGACTAAGTAATGTAGGTCACGACGACCTTGCATTACCTTTCCTTAAAATCCTAGGACAATTATCTCCTGAAGTAAATAAGAGAGACGGTAAATACGTAGAAGGTGCAGAGCCTGGTATGATTTACAACTCTGTTACAGGGGAGTTGTTTGATGGAGTAAAAGGTGTGGATGTTATACCTTGTCACTATAAGTTAGAATACATAGAGTGGCAAGATAGAGGAGAAGGATCTGGAGCGCCTGTGGCGATCCACTCTTCTTCAAGTGACATCATGTCTAAAACACAAAGAGACTCAAGTTTTAAAGATAGATTACCTAATGGTAATTATATTGAGAGAACTGCAAGTCACTTTGTAATAGTAAATGGCTCAAGTCCATCTACCGCTTTAATTGCTATGAAATCGACACAATTAAAGGTTAGTAGAAAGTGGAACAGTATGATGGCCAGTATACATTTAAAAGGTAAGAATGGATTATATACTCCAGCTTCTTTTAGCCACGTATACAAGCTAAAAACTGTTCAGCAGTCTAATGATAAAGGTACTTGGTTTGGCTGGGAGATTAGTAAAGTTGGTCCAGTGCAGGATGCTGCAGTGTACAAACAATCTAAATCTTTTTCTGAGAGTGTCTCTAAAGGAGACGTTCAAGTCAAGCACGGTGATACCGTTGCTGGGGCTACAGAGAAAGCTGGCGCACACTTTTAGTTTTCTTTTGGGGGCGAGCAATCGCCCCCATTTTAATAACATGGGTTACAATGGAAGAATTTATAAAGATATTTAATGGGTTGGAAAGAAATTACGGATATATTAAGGATATATCTAGCGCTAAGAATAACGAAGAAGGTAAACTAAAAACAGTTTATACGTGGGCTAAAACAGAAATAACTAATCAAGATTACATTAATCATTTAAACGGAGTTAAATCTATAGGAATACAGCCTTGTGATGATGAAGGTATGGCAAGTTTTGGAGCCATAGATATAGATGACAAAGAACATAGTTACAAAAATTTTCCTTATCAAAAATATTTAGAAATAATTGCTAAACACAAACTACCTATAGTTCCAGTTAAATCAAAAAGTGGTGGGCTTCATTTATATATTTTCTTTTCAGAAAAAGTAAAAGCTACTTTTGTTAGAGATTGTTTAGAAAACTTTTTATATTGTTTAGATCTTAAACCTGGAATAGAAATTTATCCTAAACAAACAGAACTTGGAAAAGATTCCTCAGGTAAATTAATAGATGGTCAATTTATTAATCTCCCTTATTTCAATAAAACCGACAGAGTTGCATTAAATTTAGACGGCACAGAATTTTCATTTGAACAATTTATAGAAGTAGTAAAAGCCAATACATTTACTCAAAAACAATTTGAAGAGTTTTCACTAGCCCATGTGAAAAATCTGCTACAGGGAGGTGCCGAAGATTTAATTGATGGACCTCCTTGTCTGCAGATCTTGACACAAAATAAATTAAAAGATGGTAGAGACAGGGTTCTATATAACTATATGGTCTTTGCTAAAAAGAAATATAAAGATAATTGGGAAAAGAAGGTTTTAGAGTTTGCAAGAACTAACTTTATTTATGACAATGATTGGGGCGATAAGAAAGTAGAATTTAAAATTAAAGCATGGGATAAAGAAACTACCAAAGGACATACGTGCACAGAGGATCCAATCCACGCAGTATGTTTAAAAGCTGAATGTAGAAAAAGAGCCTTTGGTTATTTATCTGATAAACAAGTACACTACCCTGTATTATCTGGTTTAGTAAAAATAGCTTATCCTGAACCAGAGTATACATTTAATGTGGTTTTACCTGATGGAGAAACTACCAAACAAGTTAGAGCCAAGAATATAAAACAAATTATTAATCAAGATGAGATTAGAGGAATTATAGGAAACGCAGCTGGATTTGTTCCAGCTAAAATTAAAGCAGATAAGTTTCAAGAAGTATTGGATAGTTTATTCCCACCAAAAGAAGTTACTACTCCAGCAAAAGGTACAACTCCAGAAGAATTATTAGAAGAACATTTAATTGAATATGTAAATGGTCCACAGGCTACAACTTATGCAGCTTTTAGAACAGGAGCAACTCTTGTTGAAGAAGATAAAATGTTTTTTAAATACAAAAACTTTTTTGATAGTTTAAGAAATAAGGATTGGAAAGAAAACAAATCTAAAACTGGTGAAATGATGATGAAATTATTTAGTGCAAAATTTGGAATTAACAAAAGATTTCCTAAGAAAGACGGTGAAGAAAGTTCTCATCCATCTGTAGAAGTAGTAGAAATAACAATTGATAATTACATTGAAGGAAATATTCCTACGGAAAAAGTTCCATTTAAAAATACAAAGGAAATTTTTTAATGATTAAAAAAATATTGGGACCCCCAGGCACAGGAAAAACAAGAACCTTATTAGACTATGTAGATGAATATGTTAAAAGAGGTATATCATTAAATGAAATAGGATACTTTGCATTTACAAAAAAAGCAGCCAATGAAGCAAAACAAAGAATGTTAGAAAGACATCCTGAGTTAGAGAAAAAAGATTTAAAATATTTTCAAACTTTACATTCATTAGCTTTTCATACACTAGGATTAAGTGAAGAAAGAGTAATGCAACCAGAACATTATGAACAAATAGGAAGTGATTTAAATATAAGAGTCAACTACTATAGGGAAGGAGAAGAAATTTGTTATTTAGATTGTGACAACGAATACTTTAAGCTTATTAATAAAGCTAGAGTAAAAGGTTATTCTATTGAAAAAGAGTTCAATACTAATGAATGGAGTAGGAATATAGACTTTCCAGTTCTAAATCATATCTATCAATATTATTTAGATTTTAAACATGGCAGTAATTTAGTTGATTACACTGATATGTTGGAACTTTTGATAGACAACGCACCGAGCATACCACAGTTTAAGGCTATTTTTATAGATGAAGCTCAGGATTTAGCTCCTATTCAATGGAAGGTTTATGATACTTTATTAGACTGTAGTGATGATATGTATTTAGCTGGCGATGATGATCAAGCTATTTTTGCTTGGGCTGGTGCAGACGTAGATAGGTTTATTACTGAACCGGCAAAAGAAATTGTATTAGATCAATCAGAAAGAATACCCCAAAGGGTGCAAGAGATATCTAATGTCATTATGAATAGGATACAGGGTTTAAGAAAAGAAAAAATTTATCATCCAAAATTTGATAAACAAACCAAAAAAATAATTGAAGGCCACACAGAGCCCATTTATTCTTTAGATAATTTAAACTTACAACAGGGCAACTGGCTAATATTGGCACGAACTACTTACAGAGTAAGTGAGATATGTAAACAATTAAAACAATCTAATCTTTATTACAATCACTATAGGTTTGGGAAAAGTTTTGACACTAAGTTATTTAGAACGATTCTAAACTGGACTAGTTTAGCAAAAGGTAAATCAATAAATAGAGCCGACTGTAAGGATATTTTTGATTATTTAAATATAGAATTTAATGAAAACCTAGGTTCTGAAGTAACTATAAAAGATTTAAATTTTAAAACCGGATTACCTTGGTACGAAGTATTTACTAACGCTGACCAATCAGAATGTTTTTATATTAGAAATATGTTAGCGATGGACGAAAAATTATCACAAGATGCGAGAATACAGGTCTCAACAATTCATGCAGCCAAAGGTGGTGAATGTGAGAATGTGGTCTTAGTTTTAGATAATACAAAAAAGATCAGGGATTCTATCACAACTAGTTTATTTAAGCAAGATGAAGAACATCGAGTTTGGTATGTAGGTGTGACTAGATCAGCCCAAAATCTTTATATATTAAAACCAAAAAAAGAAAGGAATGGATACAACCTATGACAGATCAAGATATGTTTAAAGATGTGTTTCCTCAAAGCAGACAAGTTGGAGGATCTCATTATAAAAATTTTCATATTCAACCCTACGAGTTTATTTCAAAAAATAATCTTTCGTTTTTTCAAGGGTGTGTAGTGAAATATGTCTGTAGATATTTACATAAAAGTGGTGTAGAAGATCTACAAAAGATAATTCATTATTGTGAATTAGAAATTTTAAAATTAAAAGACACTAAAAAGAAAAAGTAAATTATGATTATACCAAAGTTTGAAACCCAAAAGGAATGGGTAGAGCCAAAAGAATTTCCTGACTTACGACAATGTGATGAAATAGCAATAGACTTAGAAACTAGAGATCCAGATTTAAGAACTAAAGGATCGGGTTCTGTAATAGGTAACGGAGAAGTAATTGGTATTGCTGTAGCTGTACCAGGCAAAGCTTTTTATTTTCCAATTGCTCATGGCTCAGGGCCAAACATGGAACGTAAAAAAGTTTTAAAATGGTTTGAAGATATTATGGCAAGTCCTTCTACAAAAATATTTCACAATGCAATGTATGACGTATGTTGGATAAGAAATTTAGGTATAAAAATCAATGGTTTAGTGGTTGATACAATGATTGCAGCATCGTTAGTAGATGAAAATAGATTTAGATATGATCTCAATACTTTGTCTTGGGATTATTTAGGACATGGTAAAAATGAAACTGCATTAAACGAAGCAGCTAAGTCTAGAGGTTTAGATCCTAAAGCAGATATGTGGCAACTACCAGCATTAGAAGTTGGATTGTATGCAGAGAAAGATGCACAACTTACATTAGAACTATGGCAAGTTTTTAAAAGAGAAATAGTTCAACAAGATATAGAAGATATTTTTAATTTAGAAACAGATTTGTTTCCATGTTTAGTTGATATGAAATTTAAAGGAGTTCGCGTTGACGTTGAAAAAGCGAATCAAACCAAGATCCATTTAGCAACAAAGGAAGAACAATTATTATTAGATATTAAAAAAGAAACTGGAATACAACCTCAGATATGGGCTGCTAGAAATATTGCAGAAATATTTGATAAGTTAAATTTAGATTATGAAAGAACTGAAAAAACTCAAGCACCAAGTTTTACTAAAAATTTTTTGCAAGAACATAAACATCCTTTAGTACAAAAGATTGCTCAAGCAAGAGAGATTAATAAAGCACATACAACTTTTATTGATACAATTATTAGGTATGAACACAAAGGAAGAATCCATGCAGACATAAATCAAATTAGATCAGATAATGGCGGAACTGTGACAGGAAGATTCTCATACTCAAATCCAAATTTACAACAACTTCCAGCTAGAAACAAAGACCTTGGACCTCTAATAAGGTCCTTATTCTTGCCTGAGGAAGGCCATACATGGGGTTGTTTTGACTATTCTCAACAA
>TARA_R100000655_G_scaffold106420_1_pt1 | contig 20691 bp, 14 predicted proteins | sample TARA_R100000655 | Tara Oceans TARA_R100000655 (sample SAMEA2622497) | marine metagenome | biome: marine biome (ENVO:00000447); feature: deep chlorophyll maximum layer (ENVO:xxxxxxxx); material: "saline water (ENVO:00002010), including plankton (ENVO:xxxxxxxx)" | depth 90 m
ATGGGTTGAATTAAGAAGTGATGGCAAAATAGGATTTATAGAATACACAGGTAGTGTAACTTGGAACTTTGAAACTGAAAGAATTTTTTTAGATACAACATCTTGGTATCATATAGTTATAGCTGGAGATTCTACACAAGCATCAGATTCTAATAAAATGAAATTTTATGTAAATGGAGAACAAGTAACTTTTTCTAGTACAACTTATGCAGCAACTAATACAGATTTTAGATGGAATAAACAAATGGATAGTGGAACACCACAAGGTCATCGAATAGGTCGTTTATCTAGTGATAGTAATAATTTTGTGGGTTATTTAGCTCATTTCCATAATATTGATGGCACACAATATGCTGCATCAGATTTTGGAGAAACAGATAGTACGACAGGGGCGTGGAAACCTAAACTAAATCCAAGTGTAACTTATGGCACTAATGGTTGGTTTTTGAAATTTGAGAATAGTGGAGCTATGGGTACAGATTCAAGTGGTAATAGTAATACATTTACTCTCACAGGAGATGTAAACCAATCTGTTACTACACCTAATAATGATTTTTGTGTATTAAATTATAATGAATGTTATGTCCCTGAAAGAGATGTTGCTATGAAGTATGGTAATACTACATGGACAGATGGTCAATCTACATCAGATGGTTTTAAAGGTGCTGTAGGAACATTAGCTACTACTAAAGGTAAATGGTATTTTGAAGTCAAACATATAGAGGGATTGTATACTACTGTTGGGATAAGCAAAGCAAACTCTAAAGCATCTAATGAAATGATAAACACAACGTATCGTTCTCCTTTTATTGCAGGGAACGAGGGAGATGGTTTTGGATTTCAAGCTGGTACAGCATCTCGTCTTATACAAAGAGGAGATAATACAGAAGTAGCATGGAATGATGGTAGTGGCTCGAATATAACAAGTGTTTCAGCAAACGATATTCTAATGATTGCTTATGATTTGGATGCTGGAAAAATATGGTGGGGTAGAAATGGTACATGGAATACTGTGCCAGGAAGCAGCACAGCAACATCATCATCAGATATAGCAAGTGGCAATAATGCACACAAAACATGGACAGCTAATGGAGCATTTTTTAGACCAGCACTAGGGGTATATCAAAGAACTTATGGCAGTAGTGGAGCTAACCCTAATACTGTTTATTGTAATTTTGGAGAAGGCAGGTTTGCTAATACAGCAGTATCAAGTGGTAATGCAGATGGAGCTGGTCAAGGTTCATTTGAGTATGCACCACCTAGTGGATTTTATGCACTATGCTCAGCTAATATTAAAACTTATGGATAGGAGAATAACATGGCATATACAACAATAGCAAAACCATCAGCACATTTTGAAGCAGATGTTTATGCTGGTTCAGCAAGTACAACAACAATTACAGGCATTGGTTTTAAACCTGATTTCATTTGGACTAAAAATAGAACACATGATGGTTCTGATTGGAACGCTGTAGATAGTACGAGAGGTTACAATAAAAATTTTCGCACTAATGATAATACAGCAGAAACCACAGCTACAAGAGTAGCAAGTTTTACATCAGATGGACTAACACTTACAGGTGGAGTATTAGAAACTAATACTGCTAGTGATTATTACCTTCAAATGTTATGGAAAGCTAATGGTGGCACAACATCATCAAATGGAAATGGTAGTATAACAAGCACAGTACAAGCAAACACTACTGCTGGATTTTCTATTGTAACTTACACAGGGACAGGTAGTGCAGCAACAGTAGGACATGGACTGGGAGTAGCACCTAAAATGATTTGGGTTAAAAGATTAAGTGCTGTTGAAAACACGGCAGTATATTGGAAAGACGATTATCAGGGCATAGACGAAACAGACTACATGGAATTATCTGGTAATGCAGCACAAGCAGATAGTGCAACTGTTTGGAATGATACAGCAGCTACATCAACTGTTTTCAGTGTTGGCACGGCTGCTAGTGTTAATGATTCAGGTAGCACTTATGTGGCTTATTGTTTTGCACAGATACAAGGGTTTTCACATTTCGGACATCATTATGGAAATGCTAACGAGCCTAGTGCTCCTTTTTGTTATTGTGGATTTAGACCAAAATTTGTAATGGTTAAATCTAGTAGTGAAGCAATGAATTGGATAGTACATACTTCAAGTCAAGGAGTAACTAAAAAAGATGGTTCTGCTGGTAAAATAGGTAATAATGTTGAGGGTTATGTTTATCCAAATACAGGTGGATATGAAGATACTGACAAAGATATAACTTTATTTTCAACAGGTTTTCGTTTACCTGAAGCACATACAGTACATAACGCTAATGATTATAAATATGTTTGGTGGGCTATAGCTGACCACCCAATCGTAGGAACTAACGGAACGATAGCATTAGCATTTTAGGAGAATTTTATGCCTTTAATAAAATTATCTTTCAAACCAGGAATCAATAGAGAAGGAACAAGTTACTCTAATGAAGGAGGTTGGTATGACGGCAACTATATTCGTTTTAGGTCTGGCTATGTAGAACGTATAGGCGGTTGGGATAAAGCTAACACTAATGCTTTTGAAGGAACAATCCGTAAACTACACGATTTTGTTACTTTAGCTTCTGCTAATTTGTTGTTTATGGGCGGTGAAAAGAAAATTTATTTAGAAGAAACAGGCTCTTTACATGACATAACACCTATTCGTTCAACTGTAAGTTTACCTAATAATCCTGTAACTACAGCTTCAAGTGGTGGCATTGTTACAATAACAACTTCATCAGACCATGGAGCAATCGTAGGAGATTTTGTTACTTTAGCTAACTTAACAGCAACAGACGGTATTACTACAGGGCAATTAAATAAAGAACACACTATACTTTCTGTTCCTGGAGCAACCACCTTTACTATAGACACAAGTGGTACAGCTAGTTCTGGTAGCACAGCAGGAGGAGGAGCTTCTGGCACGGCATCTTTTCAGATAAACGTTGGACTCAATAGCACAGTTCTCGGTACTGGTTGGGGTGCAGGAACATGGGGTAGATTCACATGGAATAGTGCTGTTGGTAGTTTAGCAGGACAAACATTACGTTTGTGGTTTGCTGACGATTTTGGTGAAGATTTAATTATAAATAATGCTGATGGTCAGATATTTTTTTGGGATGCAACCAATGGCACAAATACTCGTGCTGTTTTATTGAGTTCACTTACAGGTGCAAGTGATGTACCTACCGTTGCTCGTAAAATTTTAGTTTCTGACGTTGATAGTCATGTTCTTTGTTTTGGTGCTAACACTATAGGTACATCTACACAAGACCCATTATTAATTCGCTGGTCTTCACAAGAAAGTGCAATAGATTGGACACCAACAGCAACTAATACAGCAGGAAGTTTACGTTTATCACAAGGTTCTGAAATCATAACTGCTGTAAGAACAAGTAGACAAATATTAGTTTTTACAGATCACAGCTTACATTCTATTAGTTTTATAGGAGCTCCTTACACTTTTGGCACAGCATTGTTGGCAGACAATATAAGGATAGCAGGACCAAACACAGCAATAAGTATAAACGATCTAGTATTTTGGATGGGACAAGAAAATTTCTATGTGTACGATGGGCGAATAATAACTATTCCTTGTAGCGTAAGAGACTATGTTTTTAATGATTTAAACCGTAATCAATCATTTAAATTTCATGTAGGTAGTTTAGCAAGTCAGAGTGAAGTTTGGTGGTTTTATTGTACTGAAGATTCTACAGAAATTGACCGTTATGTTATTTATAATTATGCTAATCAAACTTGGTATTACGGTACTCTTGCAAGAACCGCTTGGAATGATAGAGCAGCAGGACAAAGAAGTTATCCTCAATCAGCGAGTACAGATCAATTTTTATATAATCATGAATTTGGTTTAGATGACGGTAGCACAAGCCCAAGTAGTGCAATCAATGCTTTTGTAGAATCTAGTGATTTTGACATAGGTGATGGTTATCAATTTATGTTTATTCGCAGACTTATACCAGATTTAACTTTTAACGGTTCAACAGAAAGTAGTCCTTCTGCTGTTTTTAGTATGAAAAGTAGAGACTTTAGCGGAGACAACTACACTACAGATTCTGACACAGTAACAAGGTCAGCTACTAGTCCCGTAGAACAATACACAAATGAAATATTTTTAAGAGAAAGAGGTAGACAAATGTCACTAAAAGTAGAAAATACAGCAAAAGGAGTTAAATGGCGTTTAGGCACACCTCGTTTAGAAGCTCAACCAGATGGTAGAAGATGACAGGTTCAGGCACTAAAGTTATTCGTACAGTATTACCTGTTGCTCCAAATGAGTATGAACAAAACTTTGTTAATCAATTAGCTAGGAATTTAGATAGAGTTATCGATGAACAAAGACAACCTCTATTAAGCATACAAAACATGCCAACAGACGGAGTAGCTAATACTTTGCAAACAGGGGACTTATATGAATCAGGTGGTTTTGTAAAAATAAAAAGAGTAGGGGACGTAAATTCTGGAAGCAATTCTATTACCTCTTCTGTAGGAACAGTAGGTGTAAGTACATGAGATTTGTTGCCAATACTACGACAAATGTGTATAGTGAAATTATCATCAGGAGTAATGCTCCTGCCATTTTTAATTCAATCAAGGTTAGAATATGCAAGGTATAGCAGGATTAGGATACGAAGTACATTATGAACCATTAGTTCCATCAGGGGGAATTAATAATTATCAAAAAGCGGCTGAACTATTAAAAGAGTTTGGACGTAATGGCGATACTTATATTGTTCACGCGGCTGAAGGAGAAACTATGATTCCTATGGAAGTATTAGACAAAAATCCTCGCCTGAAAAAAATGCTTTGGAAACAACTTGTTGAAATGGGTATAGAACCTGAACGGTATGTTGTCGGTAATGAACTTAACAGTATAAATCCTGTAACAGGACAACCAGAATTTTTCTTTAAAAAAGTATTTAAGACTTTAAAACGCACAGTTAAAAATGTTGCAAAAGTCGCTAAAGCGGTAGCTCCTGTTGTTTTAGCTGTCGCGGCTCCTTTTGCTTTACCAGCATTAGCAACTCCTCTCGCTGCTGGTTTAGGAAGTTTAGCAGGAGGTTTAATACAAGGTAGAAGTTTTAAAGATTCTCTTAAAGGAGCTATTATCGCAGGAGGTTTAGCAGGAACCGCTAACTTAATAGGTGGAGGTAAATTTTTTGGTTCTATAAGTAATCCACAAGCAGGACTTGGTTCATTTGGTTCGCAGTCTTTTGAATTTACTAATCCATTTTCTAACATAGGGGGAGCAGGAGGCATACCAAAAAATTATTCTAATTTAAGCTTGGCCGAAAAACAAAAATATTTAAGATCACTTACACCTACAGCACCAATAGATTATCAAAACATGACTTTAGCCCAAAAACAAAACTATTTAAAATCACTTACAGATGATAGCAGTTCAATTTTTGGCGATTTAACAGATTCATTTAAATTGCCAGATTTAAGTCCTTCAAATGTTTATGATAAAACAACAACAGGTATTTCAAACCTTTACGATAAAACAACTAAAGGTATTTCAGACATTTATAGCGGTGGTAAACAAGGTGCTTCAAATTTTTATAATCAATACATTAGCCCTTCAAGAGCGAGTATACAACCAACAGGTACAGACATAGCAACAAGAGCATCAGAAATAGCAAAGCAAGACGTAATAGCTCAACAAAGTATTAATGACGCTATTACAAAAATAGGTGGTGAACCAGCTATGATAGACTTTAATACAATATCTGCTAACGCTCTAGACAAAGCTAAATTAGAATTGGCTCCTAGCTTTCTTACAAAATATGGTCCTTCTATTGGAGCTGGGATTGGTGTAGCTTCATTAGCTGACTCAGCTACAGGCGGTGCAATTTTTGGAGCACCAGAGGAAGAAAAACTTCAAGGTAACACTTTAACCACAGGTTTTGATTTATTAAAACAAAATCCTGAAAAATATGGATTTACTTCTGCTTTTTATGGTGACAACCCTTATTATCAAACTCCAGCATTTATGCCAAGAATGGTTAAACAAGGTGGTGAGATTGTTGGTCCTGGAACTGGTACAAGTGATTCAATTCCTGCTATGCTTAGTGATGGTGAATTTGTTATGACAGCAAGAGCTGTAGAAGGAGCAGGAAACGGTGATAGATCACAAGGGGCAAAAAGAATGTATTCAATGATGCGTAAATTTGAAGGGAGTCGTGCATAATGGCTGAAACAACAACAGTATACCAAAGAGAAGCCCCTGAATTAGAAGCTTTAAAAGTAGGTTTAATAGAACAAGCAAAAGCCCTTACTGGAGCTCCTCCGACAGGCGGTTTGCCCAATGTGCAAGTAGCTCCGCTTAGTGCCTTACAACAAAGAGCTATGCAACTAGGTGAGCAAGGAATTGGTAGTTATCAACCATTTTTACAAACAGCAGGACAAACTCTGGGTAGTGGTGTCCAAGCGGCAGGATTAGGTACAACAGGTGCTAATATTGTGGCAGGAGCTACTCAAGCTTTTGATCCTGCTACAGGAATCGCTCCATTTATGAACCCTTTTCAACAAGCAATAACAGATGAAATAAACAGAGCTTATGATATACAAAGATCAAGGTTAGCTCAACAACAAGCACAAGCTGGTGTATTAGGTGGGAGCAGAGCAGGGATTATGCAATCAGAACTTGATAGAAACAGGTTAGATACTTTAGCAAAAGCCCAAGCACAAAATTTCTTACAAGCTCAAAAAATGGCTCTAACAGCACAAGAAGCCCAACAACAAAGACAATTAAAAGCAGGATTAGGTATAGGTCAATTAGGTGGTATGGAAGGGAAAGTATTATCAGATTTAGGATTAAGACAAGCCGCTCTAGGAGAAGCGACAAGTAAATTAGGCACACAAGACATAGGCATACTATCAACTTTAGGTAATTTAGAACGTGACCTAACACAAAAACAATTAGACGCTACTCGTCAAAATGAATTGTCTGACATTTACGAACCTTACCAAAGATTATCTTTCTACAGTGATGTATTAAGAGGAGCTCCGTCTACTCAACAAGCATTAACAGTAGCCACTTCGCCACAACCGTCGTTATTAAATCAATTAGTAGGAGGAGCCGCGACAGGTTTAGGACTTTACGGAGCTGGTAGCAAAATGGGAATCATATAATGAATGAAGTAATGAATCGCCCTATGTTTGCAGGAGATATGCAAGGAACACCTGTTCCTCCTTCTTCAGTAGGTGTAGGTATTACTTCAGGTCTTGAAACTCCGCCAGTAGAACAAGAAATGTCAAAAATGGCTAGTGGAGTGGAAAACATGTTGTCTGATATAGACAACGCAAAAGACACTGAAGGAATAATAAATGCCATGAGAGGTAATGAAGCATCTATAGAAGAACGCTATAATGAATTAGCAAGTTATGTAGGTGAAGAAGACGCTAGTAAAACACCAGAAACTGTTTTAACTTTAGTACAACCAACATTTTCTTTAATGGATATGGCAAAACAATCAGCTCCTATGGGAGGAATTGCTGATGTAAATATAACCGAGGCTTCGCCTATGTCGTCTCCAGGAATGGACGAAGCCGTTAATCGAATGATACAAGGAGAACAACCTGTTTTTAGACAAACAGGAAGTCCCGCAACTGGAGAAAATTTTGGTTTTGGCTCAACAACCTATGGACAAATATATCCTAATATTGGAGTATATGCTCCTGATTATCAAACAATAGATAGATCAGCTATACAACAAGACGCTAACGAGCTTTTAAAAACAATGAATCCTTATTTTACAAATATAGAACAAAGGATTGCAAACATAACACCAGAAAACAGATTAGCTACTTTTCAGTCTTATTTACCAGAAAGGAAAACAACACAAGATTTATTAACAGAATATGAAACTTTGTTAGGCACAGATGATAAAACAGCTAATCAAACTCAAGCTTATTTAGCATTAGCTAAAGCAGGAGCAAATATAGCAGGATCTGATAAAGGACTGTTTGGTGCAGTCATAGACGCAGGTGGAGAAGCTGTTCCTACTTTATCTAAACTAGCCAGTGAACAAACAGCTAGAGACAGAGCCCTTAAATTAACTGCACTACAAGAATCTAAAGATATAGATAAAAGCATTAGAGACTTAGCTGGTAAAGTTGCTTTGTCAGCTATATCAGACAGAAACGATTTACAAACAACATTAGATAAAACTAAAGTCGATGTTGTAAAAGATTTTATAGGCAAAGGTATTAAACTACAAGAAGGAGACCTCAAAGTAGTAAACGATAAAATTACACAAGAGTTCAATATGGCAAACAAGTATGCTCTAACTCCTTCACAAACATTTTTTGACCCAGAAACTAAAGACATTGTAGAAGCTAGGATGTCTGCTGAAGGATATACTTATATAGACAAAAATAATAATGTAGCTCCTCTGCCAAGCAATTACATAAAATATAAAGCAGGATTGTTTAAAGATTTAGGTATTTCAGCTGAAGACTTAGACTTAACAAGTCAAAATTTATTAATACCATACTCTACAACAGTAACAGACAGTAAAGGCACAAAAATGACTTTAGAGGAATTGTTGAAACAACAAAACCCTAATGTTGAATTAAATGTTACAGGATTTCATCAAGTTCCAGGATTTAAAAACAAAAGTGGAAGTGTCTTTATGTCATTAAGTGGAAGTAAAGAAGATTTAGTAACAGCACCTCCAGGATATCAAACAGGAAAACTAACAGATATAATTTCCACAGAAGTTGATGGTATTGGTAATGTTAGAGTGTTGAACAAAATGAATGGTAGGGAAATTGTTGTAGCAGCAAGAGATGAAAATGGACAAACACAAAGGTTTGGAGAACCATTAGACGTTGTTTTTGATGACATACCACAATATGATCCTATAATAGAAAACGGAGTAGATACAGGAAGAAGACAATTAGTTCAAGGTAATCCGCTTGTACAATCAAGACCAAACGATGAACTCGGTTTATTTAGAACATTACCTATTAAAGAACAAAATAAATCAAAAGTTGACCTTAAAGACATACACACAACAATTGATTTTTTAAATCAAATGGAAGAATATTTATCAGACGGTCTTGGTCCTAAGTCTTGGTTTAAAGGATTTTCAAACTCTGTAATTGCACCGTTCGCAGGATCAGGAGACAGTGGTGCTAGGTTTGAGCGAACAGAAAGATCAAACTTCTTACTCGAAAAATTTGTTAAACATCTACAAAAAACAGAGGCTTTGTCTGAAAGATACGGAATAGCAGAACAAAAATTAATTGCTGAAAAACTTGCAGAACCTGCTTTATCTTTCTTTAGAGATCCTGATTTAGCACTTGTAAAACTGGTTGAGTATAGAAGACAACTTGTAAACACAAAAAATAAACTACAAGCACAAATAAACGATGATCCAAACTACGCTTACCAAGACATAGTTCCTACAGGATATGAAACAGATCCATTATTGTTTGAAAAACCAGGACACTACGATGCTTTTCTAATTGGTATAAGAACTCTTCAAGAAAAATATCACGATCAACCAGACATATTAAATGAAAAACTACAACAACTCCACATAAAAATCGGACCAAACGGTGCAAGGGAACTTAAAATTGATCCAGGAATATATAACGCGGGAGCTTTAAATTTCGGAAAATAATATGGCAGATAAAATTACAATCAAGGCTCCTTCACAAGAGTTATTAAAATTAGGTCCAGGAGATCTCCCCACAGGTATCACTGGAGAAAGTGTTACAGAAGCAGGAGAAAAAATAATTGGTGCTCCTGGAGAGGGAGCAGGTTTAGCTGTTCCTGTGAAACCTGTAAGACAACAAGAAGGATTTACAGAGAAAGGGGGGATACCAAGTGAAATTGCTAATACTTTTAGAGGTTTCAATGAAATGATTACTCCTTTTTTTGATGTACCAGTAAACTATTTAGCAGAAGCTCTTGAAGCAGCAGGAGTAATAGAGCCAAACGAAGACCCTAGAGATTATTTAAACAGAGTTGTGAATGCAGAAGACTATGAACAAATGGTTAGTCTAATTCCTCATGTAATTAATTACGGAGTAGGTAAAAGAGGTTCTCCTAGTTATGATGAGTACTCAGACAGAGTAGCAAGAACAGCAGGACAATTTTTTGGTGCAACAGTGCCTTTTTCAGGAATATTGGCAAAAGCAGGACAGCTTAGAAGTCAAGCAAACAAGTTAGGAGAAAATTTTGTTGATTATGCTAAAACTAAAACAACTTTTGGTATTCCTAATACAGAAAGGTATAAAGGCTCTGTAAGACAAGCCCTTGTTGACCCTTATGCCAAAACTCCAGGAAAAGCCGCAAAGTACGACGTTTTAGGAACAGGTTTATTTGGTACTGGGTATGGACTAGTAAAGGAAACAGGAGCCCCAGAAGAACTTGCTCTCGCAGCGGGGTTAGCATCTGTTTCACCTTTAGCAGCATGGGGAGCAGGAGGAAGTATTGTAAATTATATTAAGAGTGGTGGAGTATTTGGGAAAGCTGCAAGAAAATATGATGATCTCGTTACCAGTGACAGTAAGTATGTTCCAGAAAGTTTAAAAAGAAACCCAGAAACAGGAACAAGAACAGATAAAATTAAAGACGAATTTGCTGGTGAAGTGACTAAATCATTAGAATCAGAACAATCTTTAAAAAATGTTAAAAGAGCAGAAGAATTAGAAATAGCAGTTTATGACACAACTGGAGAAAAAGTTACCTTTAGTCCTGCAGAACAAACATTAGATGTTCCTCTTATAGGAACACAAGCAAGAATAGAAAAAACTGCTCCTGCTGATTTTACTAGAAAAAACATAGAAAGAAAATATAAAGTTATAGACGCTATTGAACAATATGGCAATAGAAAATTTCAATCTCCAATTGATGACGGACCATTATTTATTTATGAATCAATCACAGGTAAATATACTCCTTTGATAAGTAGAATAGATGATCAAACAGATGAGGTTGTGTTTAATATAAATAAATTATCAGACCCAGAAAAAGGAGCTTTCCCTAAAATTACAGACGAAGCAGGAACAGGGGATGTAATAAGAAAAAGAATAAAAGAATATGCGGACAGTATAAGAGAACAAGCAAACGCTTTTGCCTCAGGTAAAGGTTACAACAATAGTAAACCCCTGATTACTACAGATTTAAATAAAATAGACAATATTGCTGACATGAAGTCTACAACAACAAAAATAGAAACAACTCTTAAATCTATTCTTGATGATGACTCTTTAACACAAATCCACCCTTTAATTAAAAAGTTTTTAGACAAAAAAACTCCAACAGTAAGTTTCCAAGATTATAAAATGTTTAGAATGGAAGTAAACGACGCACTAAGTAAATCATATAATTTTGGTATCACAAACGACATTAAACAGCTAAGTGTTTTCAAAAAAGAATTAGACAATATGGCAAACAAGTTCGGTAAAACTAATAAAGACTTTGAAACTTTTAATGAGTGGTATAGTCAAAATGTCATACCGTTAGAGTCTCCTGCAATATATAAAGTATTAGACACTGATGTTAGCGGATTAGGAGGTGTAACTCAATACAAACTACCTAAAGAAAAAGTAGCAGTAAGTTTTTTAAAAGACACAAACAGTATGAAAACTTATAGAGATTTTTTCAATACACAAGAAGACGGGACAATAATGCAAAAGGTTGTTTATGATCAAATACACAGAAACGCTTATGATTCTAGAAAAGCAATTTTAAATGCAGACAAACTCAACACATACTTAAATAAAAACAAAGATGTATTAGAATTAGTTCCCTCTTATAAAGGATTTAATAATTTTTATGAAGAATTAACAAACCCTAAAAACGCAGCGAATAATTTGCCTGAGGGAACAGTTTCATTATTACAGGGGTTAGTAACTCGCCAAGGAGATTTACAGAATAGGAAAAGGTTAATTAACACTAACCTCCTTTACAAACAAGTAGCTAATAAGTTTGATGAGTTAGAACCACAAAAACTGTTGCAAGAAGCGATTAAAAATCCAAAACTACTTAAAGAATTAAAACAAAGATTAAAAATAGAAGGAACAGGGGAAAACAGTGTAATTCCTGGAGTTTCTCAAAACGATTTAAAAACAACTTTTAATGCTAATGTTACAAGTGAACTTTTAAAAGGACAACAACCGTTAAGTAATCCTACTAAGTTTTTAAAATATTTAGATGATAATCAAAAGTTATTGACTTCCGCTGTAGGAAAAGATCACTATGATGATTTAAAAATTATTGGTGAAAGTTATGAAAGAATTTTAGTTACAGGAGGAGTTGAAGGAAAAGCAGGAGCTACTTTAATTCCTAAAGGATTACTTGATGAATTAGCAGATAATATAGGTACAAGTTTACCAAGTATACAAGCAAGAATTATTTCGGCTGCTGAAGGTCGTATAAGCCCTAGAACAGCAGGAGCTTACATTGTTACTAGGTTTATAAATGCGGGACAAACAGCAAGAGCCGAAGCTGTATTTAGAGACGCTATGTTTGATCCTGCATTAGCAAAAGAACTCGCTAAAAAAATTGAACCTAATAAAATTAAAGGTGGCTTTATTACTGAGCTTGGACAAGGTTATAGCCCAGTAAAACTAAATTATTATTTTTATAACTCAGGGTATGATTACTTAGGTGGTGATATATTTGGTGATAAAGGTCAAAAAGAAATTATTCCACTGAAACCACCGTCAGATAAAGACTTACCGCCACGACAAACAATAGAAGAGTTCAGGCCACCAACAAAAGATCCAACACCAATAGAACAACCTATACTTAAACCTGACGCATTTAAAAGTAGTGCTATCACACCACCACCTACCCCAACAGGTATAGACACAATAGATGTAGCAAGTTTGTTTCCTAATGACGCAACAGCAACGGCAATAGCTAAACGCAGAACTCCTCAAGCTGGGATCGGTACGCTACCTACTTAGAAAATAAAAGACCTTTTTCTAATTTGTTTTTTGTTATAATAAGTTATTACTTTAATAGAAAGCAGAAAGAAAGTGAGATACAGATTTAAGTACGAACCATATAAACATCAGTTAGATGCTTTAAATAAATCATGGAATAAGCCATATTTTGCTTATTTTATGGACATGGGTACAGGTAAATCAAAAGTGCTTATAGACAACATGTCTATTTTATACGACAAAGGACAAATAGACAGTGCTCTTATAATTGCACCAAAAGGAGTTTACAAAAATTGGGAACGTAAAGAAATACCTACACATCTGCCTGAACACATACAAGCTAATATAATAGCTTGGTCTCCTGAAAAAACACAAAAGAAACAAAAAGAATTACAATCTTTGTTTGAACCAATTGACGATTTACAAATATTTCTAATGAATGTTGAAGCTTTCAGCACAAAACGTGGTTACGAAATAGCACATCAATTTTTATATACTCACAGAGCAATGTTAGTAGTAGACGAAAGCACTACCATAAAAACAAGAACTGCTCAAAGAACAAAAAACCTTATAAAACTTCGTGAGAAAGCACCATACAGAAGAATACTTACAGGTTCTCCAGTAACAAAATCTCCTTTAGATTTATATACACAGTGTGAATTTTTAGAACATTATGTATTAAAACAAGGTAGTTTTTGGACTTTTCAAAACAGGTATGCAAAACTAATGAGAAGAACGTTGGGTAACCGTAGTTATAATCAAATACTTGGTTATCAAAATTTAGAAGAATTAAACAACATTATAGAGCCATTTAGTTTTAGGATTCGTAAAGAAGAGTGTTTAGATTTACCAGATAAAATTTATACGCGTCGCACGGTAGAACTTACTTATGAACAGAAAAAATTATATAAACAAATGAAAAAAACTGCATTAGCTGTTATTGAATCAGAGGGTATGGTTACCGCACCAACAGTATTAACTCAATTATTGAGGCTACAACAACTTTGTTCTGGTTTTGCTAGATTAGAAGACGGTAGAACAATTGAACTTCATTCAAATAAAATAGATGAACTATTAAATTGTTTAGATGAAACAGACGGTAAGGTAATAGTGTGGGCAAACTTCACACACGACCTATTAGCCATACAAAAGGTTTTAGCTGAAAAATTTGGTTCAAACTCCGTAGAATTGTTTTATGGTGAAACTAACGCTAACGAAAGACAAAACATAGTGGAACGTTTTCAAGACCCTAATAGCAAACTAAGATTTTTTGTAGCACAACCAAGAACAGGAGGTTATGGCTTAACTCTAACAGAAGCCAAAACTGTAATTTATTACAGTAATGGTTACGACTTAGAGGTAAGACTACAAAGTGAAGACAGAGCTCACAGAATAGGTCAAATGAATAAAGTAACTTATGTAGACATTGTTACAGAAAAAACAGTAGATGAAAAAATTATAAAAGCCCTAAGAAATAAAATAGACATTAGCGATAAAGTATTAGCTGAAGGACACAGAGAGTGGATTGTTTAGTTTTCTTTATAAGGTAAAAATTGGAAAAAAGAAAATTACTTTTTTAACATTTTATAATATACGATATACTTTCGGGTCTACGCGAAATAATAAGATAATAAAAGTGTTATGTTCTAAAGCTTTTTAGGGTGTAATAGTAAAGTAGAAATATATTAAATATAGCGGAAAAATTTAATAACCATGTGGAGAAAGTACATGACTGTGTATATTACGCAAGAAATGAGAGGAAGAGATATTACAGACGCTACCAGTTTTGGTGACATTGTAGTACTTGTTCCTGCAGGAGAACAAGCGAGTTATGCTACTCAACCTATTATTAGGAAGATGATGCGTACGCTTAGTAAATTTACGGACGAAGATTATTTGTTGTTAGCTGGAGACCCAGCACTCATTGCACTAGCTTCTTCTATTGCTTCTCAGTTTAATAGAGGTAGGTTTAAAATGCTAAAGTGGGATCGCCAGAAAAATATATACTACCCTTTGTCTGCAAACATTAATCAAACATTAGGAGGTGACAATGAGTCAATTTGAAGATGTAGCAAATAAACTTAGCTCAGTAGATGAAAAAGGTTTGAGTGAAGTAAGTAAGCTATGTCAAAAACAAGCTGATCTTCAAGAGCGTATAGAACTTTTAGAAGAACAGCTAAAAGAAACAAAAAAGGAATTAAAAGAAGTAGCTGAAGAGCAACTTCCGTCAGCTATGGCTGAACACAATCTAACTAAATTAGAATTAGAAGATGGTTCTGCTGTGTCTGTTAAAAAATTCTATAGTGCTTCTATTCCAAAAGATAAAAAGGATGAAGCATTTAATTGGCTTGTAGATAATAATTTTGGAGACTTAATTAAAAACCAAGTTTCTGCAAATTTTGTTCGTGGTGAAGAAAAACATGCACGGGAATTTACAAGTGAATTAGAAGGACGTGGGTTAGCGGTAAGCTCAAAAACATGGGTAGAGCCAATGACTCTTAAGGCGTTTGTGAAAGATCAAACAGAACAAGGGAAAAGCATTCCCCAAGATTTGTTTGGTTTATACATAGGCGATAAAGCAACAATCATAAAACCAAGAGGTAAGTAATGAGTGAAAATAAAAATGTAACTGTTAAAAAAGAAGGAGGAGCTTTGGCTACCGCTGAAAGTTTTGAAGCTTTATCCTCTGCTGGGTTCGATGAAGTAACCACAGATGATATAGCCATTCCTTTTTTAAGAGTATTGGCAGATGGTTCTCCACAAGTTAAGAAACGTGATGGTGCGTATGTGGAAGGAGCTGAGCCAGGAATGATATACAACACCGTACTTAACGAAGTATACGATGGTGAGAAAGGTATAGAAGTTATACCGTGCCATTACAATCGTCGTTTTGTAGAGTGGATACCAAGAGAAAGTGGTGGTGGGGGTTATGTTCAATCGTTTGATCCATCTGATCCCATAGTAAATACCACAACAAGAGATGATCAAGGTAGAGATGTGTTAGAAAACGGTAATTATCTAGCCAATACAGCTCAGTTTTTTGTTTTATTTATACATAAAGAGTTGGGTGTACAAAGAGCTTTGATAGCAATGACTTCTACACAATTAAAAAAATCTCGCAAGTGGTTAGCCCAAGCACAGTCAATTACAGCAAAAGGGAAAAACGGTATATTCGTAATGCCTTTAATGTCGCAAGTATATAGATTAACAACAATACCAGAGTCTAACGATAAAGGAAGTTGGTATGGTTGGGATATATCTAGGGACAGACAGTTGGATTTATCTAACGATACTGAATCAAGTATATTTGACACTGCTGTAGGTTTTAGTAACTCTGTAAAACAAGGAGAGGTACAAGTAAAGTCTGAGGCTGAAAATTTTGAAGATAATAAAAAAGTAATAGATCAAGAAAAAGAAATAATGTAAACAGTGACAATGCTGATCACCTTGTTACTGCAAGGGGAGTATGACAACCGTAGATTATATACCGTTGCTTATACTCCCTCTTGTTTAGGAGAAAGAATTAATGAAAAATCTTGCGGAAGATTTATACAAGCTATTTAAGGGGAGTGATATTGCACATGGAACATACATTGTAAAATCTAACAGAGCCAATGATGGTAAAAAGCAAGGGACTGCAAAGGTTATAAGAGAACCCACCACTGTCGCCATGTGGGAGGAGCATTTAAAAGGAGGAACTGGTCTGGGTATTATACCCATAAGGAGTGATAACACTTGTCAGTGGGGTGCTATAGATATAGATGAATACGATGTTAGCCATAAAGATTTAGTTTTCACTTTAAGAAAAAATAAAATTCCAGCGATTGTTGGAAGAACAAAATCTGGTGGTGCTCATGTATGGATATTTTTGTCTGAGCCAGTAGAAGCTGAAGAACTACAAAGAAAAATGACAGAGTTGTCTGCGGCTCTAGGTCATTCTGGAAGTGAGATATTTCCCAAACAAACCAAAATACTAATAGATAGAGGAGACACTGGTAATTTTCTTAACATGCCTTACCACGCAGAAAACAGAACCACACGTTATGCGTTTGACGACAATGGTGAAGCTTTATCTTTAAAAGAATTTTTAGATTATGTTCAACCTTTCATCATAACACCAAACAAGTTTCGTAAATTAAATACTGGTTTTGGCACTGATGAAAATGTTTTACAAGATGGTCCTCCATGTTTACAGCATTTATGCAGTAAAGGGTTTGGTGAGGGCAGTAGAAACAATGCGTTATTTAATTTAGGAGTATACGCTAGAATGTCAGATGAAGATAATTGGGAGGTAGCTGTTCAAAGATATAACATGGACTATTTAAAACCACCTTTGTCCCATAATGAAGTGGGTCTAGTAATAAGACAACTAAAGAAAAAAGATTATTTTTACAAATGTGAAGACCAACCTATAAAACCTTTTTGTGATAAACAAGTTTGTAAAACAAGGAAACATGGAGTCGGTCCCACTGGGATAGGTAATGATATGTCGAGCTTAACTAAAATAGACGGAGACCCACCTATATGGATATTAAACGTAGACGGTGAAAGAGTTGAACTTTCAACCAATGGATTAACTAGCCAAAACCAGTTTCAAAAAGAATGTGTTTCCCAAATCAATAAATACCCAGTAGCCATGAACCAAAGAGCTTGGCAAACGAGAATACAACTTTTATTAGATAACTTAACCATTGTGGAAGTTCCACCAGATGCTACACTAAAAGGTGAATTTGAAGACTTGTTACATGCTTTTTGTTGTGAAAGAGCAAGAGGTGAACAAAGAGAAGATATACTACAGGGCGTTGCTGTTTGGGTAGACGGTAAAGTTTACTTTCAAGTAAAAGACATAAAAAAGCATTTATCTGTAAACGATTTTAATCATTACACTTCTAATAAAATTACTCTACGCCTACAAGAATTAAAGGCAGAAAAGAAATTTTGGAGAGTAAAGGGGAAAGGTGTTCATGTATGGTCTATGAACCAACAATTCTTTGAAAAAGAAGAAGGAGATATAGAACTTCCTAATCTTCCAACAGATGACGGTGTAATATAATGAATATAATACTTGGTCCTCCAGGAACAGGAAAGACTACAAAACTTTTAAATTTAGTAGAAAACTATATGAAAGCGGGAGTATCTCCTGACAAAATAGGTTACTTTGCTTTTACGAGAAGAGCCGCGACAGAAGCCATAGAAAGAGCTTGTGAAAAATTTAATTTAACTAAAAAAGAATTACCATATTTTAGAACGTTACACAGTCTTGCTTTTATGATGTCTGGTTTAAACCACTCCCAAATAATGACACCCAAAAAATATCAAGAAGTAGCAGATTGGTTAAAAATAGGAAAATTCTATACAGGCACAGTTGTAGATCAAGGTCCTTATAAAGATTTTGGTTACGGAGATAAGTTTTTAGAATTAATAAATATGGCTAGGATTTTACGACAACCATTACGCAAAATATACAATGACAGTATTGTCCCACTTAAAACAGATTGGGACAGGGTAAAATATGTAGATAAAGGTTTAAAACATTGGAAAAAATCTTTTGGTTTAGAAGACTATGCAGGAATGTTGGAATGTTTTTTAGAAAGAAAACTTTGCCCAAAACTAGAAGTTGTTTTTATTGATGAAGCCCAAGACTTATCTCCAATACAATGGGAAATGGTAAACATGTTAGAGAAAAATAGTGATGCCTGTTATGTTGCAGGAGACGATGACCAAGCGATTTTTCGTTACGCAGGAGCTGACGTTGAACATTTTGTAAACTTAAAAGGTAAGGTGACATTGTTAAATCAATCTTATAGAATACCATGCACACACCACGAGATTAGTAAAAACGTAATAAGAAGAATCGTAGGAAGAAGAGAAAAAGTGTTTAACCCTAAACAAGAACAAGGTAGCATCCATTGGCATAGACACTCTGAACAAGTCGACCTAAGTTCTGGAGATTGGTTGTTATTAAGTAGAACCACCAGAGGAGCTCAGCAAATAGAAGAGGAAGTTCGTAGAAGAGGACACCTATACATTTACAATGGTTCCAGAAGTATAGACAGCAAAGTATTACAAGCGGTACGATTATGGGAACATTTAAGAGAGGGTAACCGTTTAGACTTAGAACAAGTAAGAACTGTTTACAATTACATGCTTATGAACAGTCAGGTTAAGTATGGTCACAAAACAATGCCAGATGGTTCAGAGGGTACTTTTTACAGCTTACAAGATTTAAAAAATAATCATGGTTTAATGCACTCTAAACCTTGGGATGAGGGCTTGGGTAAGATAAATGAAAAAGATAAAACCTATATAAAAGCTTGTTTAAGAAAAGGTGAAAGTTTAACTAAAACGCCTAGGATTAAAATATCTACAATACATTCAGCAAAAGGAGCTCAGGCAACTAATGTAATGTTGCTAACAGATATTATGAAAAGACCTTATAGTATGTGGAGAAAAACAGAAATAAGCCATAGAGATGATGAATGTAGAGTTTTTTATGTTGGTTTAACAAGAGCCACACATTCTTTACACTTAATACACCCTATGTTTAGTCAAGGTTTTCATTTCTCTAGTTGAACAAAAAAGACTTTATCCCTTGTTACGCTAAATATATAATTAGTATGTAAGCACAAAAACCATTAGGATAATAATATGGAAATAAAATATTTTACTAAAGAGCTTTTAATAAAAGCTAATTTAGAAGCTAAAGTGAAGAAATTAAAATCTGTGCCATTTGTTGCACTAATAGACTCACTTAGCGAAGATTCTAAGTTTCCTGTTGTTTCTTTTAGTTTGAGTGATGACACGGATTTTGTAACGGCAGAATTATTACTAAATCCACAAACATTGGTAGAGCTTGAGGTTACTTTAAAAACGCTTAGATCACTACCGTATGTAAGTGTTGATTCTTCTTATTATGATGAAGACCCAACATTACATTAATTAACTCGTAGAAAGGAGAAAATATATGGCACACGAAGTTGAAACAATGGCGTATGCAGGAAAAGTTCCTTGGCACGGACTAGGAAGAAAAGTTAGCGATAACATGTCTCCAGAAGAAATGTTAGTCGCGGCTCAACTTGATTGGTCTGTTAGCAAAAGACAAGCATACACTGTTGATAAACCAGACTGTTGGAACATAATAAACCCAACAGGAGAAGCACAGTTTGTTAGATGTGAAGATCATTATTATATTGTTCGTGATTCTGACAATAAGGTGCTTTCTCACTGTAAGGACAGTTATGTACCTTTTCAAAATAAAGAAGTTATGAGCTTTTTTCAAAAATTTACAAAAGCAGGACACATGAAAATGGAAACTGCTGGAAGTTTAAAAGAAGGAAAAGATATATGGGGTTTAGCAAAACTTACAGATAGTTTTAAACTAGCAGGAGATGACCGTGTTGAAGGGTACTTACTACTAAACAATAGTCATTCAGTAGGAAAAGCTATGACAATTATGTTCACACCTATAAGAGTTGTTTGTAATAACACTCTTACAATGGCATTAAACAATGAGGGTAGTCGATTTAGAATACCACATTTACAAATGTTCGATGAAGAAATAATGAGAACAGCTGAAGAAGCTTTAGGCATTAGCAGTATTCACATGAAAAACTTTGAAGAACAATCTTTATATCTTGCTAGTAAAAAGGCAAAACAAAAAGATGTAGATAATTTTGTTGCTGAGTTATTTCAACCTACACTAATTGGTACAGATAACATGCAACAAGAGTTTAAAAACAC
>TARA_R100000655_G_scaffold70432_1_pt1 | contig 20379 bp, 26 predicted proteins | sample TARA_R100000655 | Tara Oceans TARA_R100000655 (sample SAMEA2622497) | marine metagenome | biome: marine biome (ENVO:00000447); feature: deep chlorophyll maximum layer (ENVO:xxxxxxxx); material: "saline water (ENVO:00002010), including plankton (ENVO:xxxxxxxx)" | depth 90 m
CTTTTTACTTGAAACCCTTAAGGAGTTGGAAACGTTTTGATAACAGGAACTTACGTCTGTAGGCTTTGCGAGCAAAAGCAAATTACCGAAAAAAGCACCGGCCGGCTCCCGTCAGTTTGTCCTAAGTGTGACCCAAAAAAGCGGCGGATCGTGGACCGTCAGACAGCGCGAAAAAAGACAAAACGAGAAGGCAAAAAGCGCAAAGTCACAGCCGGAGACATGCACAATGCCCAGCGGTTAGCGGTGGGTATGTCGCTGCATGAAACCGTTGAAGATGCGGCAAGATGGGCAGGAATTGACCCGGACGTGTCACCGGTTGAATTCTTCCAGGAAATCGCAAAAAAGCATTATTCAGAAGTGACCACAGGAAGTGTGGCCGACCTAGGCAAAAGGATGGTGTCGGTGATGAATCTAATGTTGTTTACTGTTTTAGAGTCCATTGACGAAATTGCTCCACGTGATAGAGTGGCCGGCTTGCGTCAACTGGCTTCGGCTCGTGACCTGCTTGTCGGCAACGTAGAGCGGGCACAGTTCGCCCAAATCAATTTGAGCGTGATCGGGTCAGACGGTGAAGCGGTCGATCTGACGGCGACGGAGAGCGGCCAGGGTGAACACGTCCAGCACTAGCCTGATGTTGAATAATGGTCAGCCATTGCTACCAAAGCAACAAAAGCTGATTGAAAGCAAAAGCCTGGTTAATGCCTGTTTCGGCGGCTGGGGTTCAGGGAAAACCCGGGGGTCAATCATGGCTTTTTTGTTCAATTGTATCAGAAACCCTTGGACACCGGCTTATGGTGACGACCGGCCTTTTTCGCTCATTGTCGCGCCAACGCACAAAGTCTTGAAGGATTCAGCCTACCGGGAGCTTCGGGCGGTTTGTCCGCAAGCCCTTATTTTGCGCGAATGGAAGTCACCGGACTGGGAGATTTTACTAGCTAACGGTCATGTCATCAAGTTTCGTACGGTGCGTGGAAGCCTTGAAGGGGCTTCAGCGGTCAGCATTTTAATCGATGAGGTCCATATGATTCCTGATGAAAAAATTTGGCTAAACTATCAAGCCCGAGCGCGTGACCCGAGAGCGGCAAACCGGATGGTGATTGCTTCAGGTTTGCCAGAGTCGGGATGGTTGCAGACCGTCTTTGACGGCCATGAAGACGATCACAACCGCTTGACGGTCTTCATGAGTTCGACCGAGAACACCTATTTGCCCCGTGAAGTGGTTGAGCAGTTCAGACGGTCAGCGCCGGGTAAAGCGGCTGAAAAGTACATTGACGGCAAGTGGATGCAGTCAGATGATCGCGTGTACTATGAGTTCGACCCCAAAAAGCATTTGACGGATCGGGTGATAGATAAAAGCGCATTGACGCATGTCGGTCTTGATATTGGTGACCAATCGGCGGCGGTTTTTGCGCACGAGACCCGCGTCACTTGCCGGGATGAATTCGGCCGGCAAAGAATCGAAAGAGGCTTGCATGTTGTTGATGAAATGCGGCTTTTGCATATGTCAACCGAAGCGGTGTGCCGGCGAGTGCGTGACCGGGGATGGAATATCACCGATCAATCCTGCTTACTTATAGACCCTACAACCAGACGGGATGAAATCGACGGATTAAGAAAAGTGTTTCCTCGAGTCAATTTGATTCGGAAAAGCAAAAAAGGAAGTGACGCAAAGACTGAGCCGGGTCACAGCGCGGTGAATGCGGCTTTCAACGATGCCGATGGTAATATCCGGCTTACCTTGTCTCGTGACCTTTCAAGGGATTCCGGCACGCTTTACCATTCAATCCTGAACTTTAAGCGCGGCAAGCATGGGAATCCTGTGAGAAATGACCGCGTTGATCATTTTTGTGACGCATTCCGCTATATTGTGGCGCATTTCATGCCCGTGGCTAGGTCTGGCCATCAAGTCATTAACAGGGTTTGATTGGTTGAATCGGTAAAATATGCATCCTTGAAGCATGGGAAAAGGGCTTTCAATTTCGGCGGACGTTCTTGTGCCGGACTTGACCTTCGAGGTCACAAACGAGCTTCAGACTGTCGCAGGCATGGCGGCGGCAATTTCGCAAGCAGTCAAGGCAGCCACAAAAGCCGGAAAAGACGCACACGGCAAAAAGATGCCTAAACCAAAAGACGCAGGCAGCAAAGATAATCCAAACGGCAAAGCCTTAAAGCGCACCGGCCGGCTTATTGCGAACATTACGCACGCAAGAAAGAAAGCGCGAAAAAGCAAGACTGGAAGAAAAGCGCCAATCAAGTTTGTGGTCAAGTCTGACGGGAAAAGACCAGAAGAAGAAAATGTAAAGGCCAAAAAAAAGCGAGCACGGGAAAAGACTAAACGGGAAAGAATGAAGGAAGCCCCCAAGTTTAATCCGGCAACTGGTCGGTTTAGAAAATCAAAAATTCGATTTAGAACGGCAGATACTAACGCAGCTTTGGCCGGGATTTTGAGCGCGGAGCCCAAAGACAAGCGAGCTAAGGCGGGCAACCGTGCTCAATATCGGGTTTTTGTGGCTTCGGCGCGGTATGTCAACATAGGCAAAGAAAAAGCCAACAAGTTGATGCGCTATAAATTGGGCGAAAAAAGAAAGATAAGGGTGAAAAAATGACGTTTTACGATATGGGTCAATTAGTTGCGGCAGACCGAGCAGCAAAGCCGGGCGGCACGACTTACGATGCCGACGCGGTCAAGCTGCAAGAGCTTTATGAGGACCGGGCACAGCGAAGCATTAGGTCTTTTTTGATGACTTTGGGCATTGGGGACAAAGACAACCCGTATCCGCTGGATGTGGCGGCGCTCAAGATGATTGTTGAAAGCCAAAGCGTGGTCTATTCGACTCCACCGGTGAGAGCTTTGACGATTAACGGGGTTGAGCTTGAAGACCAGGCGCCAGAAATGCGAGCCCTTGACCGTGTTCTTTCTCGAATGATGTATGATGTGCATTGGGCTACGGTCGACGAATTGCGGAACCTTTACCGAAATGTCGCAATCGTGTTTACTGAGTCAAACGCGCACGAGTGCGTTCAGATGCGCATCTTTGAGCCCTTCAACGTCAAACGGCACGTGTCAGACATTGCACGGGATACCATGGACGCCGATCATGCTGTGGCGTTTCAGCTTACTGCGACTGGTGACGAAGAGACGGAAGTTTTCGAGCTTTGGACGCACGAGGACGACTTGACGTGGAAAGCGCACCGGGTGAACGGCGCGGGTGACCTGGTGGGTGTTCAGCCTTACGGGGAAGAAGGGACAAGCCCATTTGGTAATGTGGCTCCCTTCATGATGGTTTATGATGAACTTCCAAGAAATCGGCCTTATTTGCCCATGAACGAAAACCGGCTTGCTTATTCTAAGATGACGGCAGGGGTTTTGAATGACCTGGTTTATCTAATCAAGCAAGAAGCACACACAACCATCAGTGTCAGTTCGGATGATTCAAGAGGAATTCCAACGGAGTCGGGGCCGGGGAAGGTCTGGGTTTTGCCGGGTGACTCTACGGTTTCAACTTTGAACACATCACCAAAAATCAAAGAAGCGGCTGAACAGCTGGACCGGATTCTTAGGCTTTGGGCGGTCGCTGAGAGCTTGCCAAGTGATACTTTTAAGGACGAAAAAAGCGCGGTGACTGGTACAGCTTTGAAGGTCAAAGAACGGTCACTAGCCAGAAGAAGAGCGCGACAAGTGCCCATGGTGGCACCGAATGAGGCGAGAGCCTACAGGAAGCTGGCAACCGTTCATAATGTGTATGCTGAATCCTGGGGGCTTCCAAGATTGCCTGAAGACATGGAGCTTAGGGTTACGGCTTCAAGTGTCTGGCAACCGCACGACATGAAGGAGTTACAAGAGGTATTCTTCAAAGATATCGCGGTGGGTGCTGAGTCTCTAATCACTTACTTGATGGCCAAAAGCGGGTTGACGAGACAGCAAGCGATCGAAAAGTTTACCAGGGTTCAGTTTGATCGGGAAGCGTTCCCCGTGAAACAGCAGCAAAACCCGGAAAGCCTGGTGGACGGTGGACCGCACGCGGCAACCGGGGCCGGTGGTGCGCAAAAAGTGCCGGGTGCTTTCAATCCCGAGATTGAAACGAGCACAGAGGGGGCCAGCGTTACTGATGCGGTTCGTGATGCCGTCAAAAGCTCAGAAATAACAAGGCTTAATGGGGCGCAAGTCACGGCAGCACTTCAAATCGTGCAAATGGTAGCGGCAGGAACAATGGCAAGGGGTGCAGCGTTGAGTCAAATTGAAACCTTTTTCGGTTTAACTAGAAAGCAAGCAGAGGGAATTATGGGTGAGGCTGGTTTGTAGGTTTGATTGACAGGATCGAAAATTTCACTCAGGCTTTTGCGGTGACTGAAGAGACACAGCTTGAAGCGGTCGAGATGACAGCAAATTCGGAGCCGAGTGATTCGGTAGATGCGGCGGTTTTGGCCGTTATCAAATCCGAGGTTGAGCGGCAAGCGGTTGAACTTTCAGAGCAAAGCGCGGGAAAAATCAAAAGCCTGAATCATGAACTGGCACAGCTTCGCAGGAAGCTAAAAAAGAACGGTCAAGAACCGGTCGAACAGACAGCCAGTCAGGACTCACATGGTCAGCAGCTTTCCCGGCAAGATGTATCGGCATTGATCGAGGTCGGAAACTTGAGAGCAAAAGCGAATCTTTCGCAGGATGCGCTTGACGTAATCACCGGTCTTGACTTGTCACCATCACAGGAAGCGGCAATCCTGGGGGCTTTGGCCTCAAATCAGCCAGTAAGCCAGAAAGCGCGGGATGCGCGAGAAATCAAGCGGGGCACAACAAGCGCCCCTAGACAATCAGCGCAAATCCCGACGACACAACAAGAATGGCTTTCTTTGAGAAAAAGCGACCCTAAGCGTTTCAGTGATCTGAACGCCGACCCGAGCTTTGACCCCTCAGACTTGCCCATGCGATAGTTAGGTTTTGCGCTTTTGGCCTTTGGGCCAGGAGATAAATATCATGGGCGATATCAGGTCCAAGGCTGTGCTTACAGAATTAGCACCACTCTATCAAGAAGCAAACTACGGCGTTGACTTAGCCGCTACATCTCTACGCGAACCGCTCGGAATGGGAGATTCGGTCGGAGTGCCGAGCATAGGAAGTCTGACCGTGAATGCGTCAGGAGCGACCGACGCAAACCCGGAGGCGGTCACAAATGCGGAGTTGACTCTTAACGCAAATCTGGAACCCTGGATTAATGCGAAATTACCACAGATTGAGAGCATGGCTTTGGGCGGTCAATGGGCGAGCCAAACAGCAGCGCAATGTGTTAGCCAGCTAAAAAACTCGATGGATTCGGACTTTCTAAAATACTTGATTGCTCGAAACTGGACAGCCGGAACCGCAAGCACTTACCACGTGAACCCCGGTGCTGAGTCTTTGACCTCAGACATGGTTTATCAAGCCATTGCAACCTTGACCAATAACAAGGGTGTGACCGAGCAAGATTGTGTGTTCATGGTTTCGGCATGGGGTCGCGGATCTTTGTCGTCAATCGCTGGTTTTGTTCCAAATATGACTGACGCAGGCGGCCGGGTAAACGGTTTGCCCGCGGTCGGCACTTTGATGGGGATTCCGTGTTATGCGACAAGTGCAGTTCCTAACGGGCGGACGATCGTTTCGACAGCTTGGACAGATGACGGCTCAAGCGCAATGACGATCACCGTTGGGGCAGATCACGGCGTGGTCAAAGGTCAAAAAATCACCTTCGACACTGTCACCGGGGCAAACGACATCACAAGCGCGGCAGAAGTGACCAGCACAGCGGCCACGACGATTACCGTGGCCAGTGTCGCCAGTGGTTCAGCGACTGAAGCGGGGACGATTACCGTTGAAGCAAGTGAAAATCTCTTGATCAATAAAAACCAAACTTTTGTTGCCCAGCAGATTATGCCAAAAACGCGAATTGTTGACCTTTACAACTCAACCGGTTCAGCGCTTCAGGTGTCTGCTGTTTGGGGTCGAATTGCGCGAGAAGGGCACGCAATCGTCTTAGGTTCGCCAAAGAGCGCAATCTAGGTTTTTGACTTGTGGGGTGTTTTTTGGCGGTGCGTCCGGGTGGACCTTCGTTTTTGATTCCGGTGGAATTTGCGTGGAGATTTCACGCCGAAAAATACCGGATTATTGATCCGCCAAAAAATGCCCCTGAAGTTTCCAAACCTATCAGGCTTGACCTGGTGGACTTTGGAAAAGGGAGGGATTCGGGCGAAGCTCAAAGCCCGTCCGAGTCTTTGCCCGAGTCAATCCCGCTTACGGCAAAGCCGAAAAAAAGAAAGCGAAGAGCGCGAAAAAAGAAGGTTGAATAAATGGCTTTTGCGGCAGAATTAGACGATGTAAGACAGCAGATCCGTCAAGGCGGAAATGCGGCGTCAAATGTGGTCAAGTTTTGGCCAAGTGTCGCGGGCACTGGCAATGTGGCTATCTCCGGCACTGCGTCATATGAAATCCGCAAAGACTCAACGACTCCAATCGTGACCGGTACCGCTACGGCTGAAACCGTGGACGGGGTCACCCGGTTGACTGTTGGTATTGATGCTACCAATAAGACCATTTTTGAACTCAAAGAAAACTATTCGGTTTTGTTCACTTGGGTCTATTCGGGAATGACTCACGTCTCAACGGTGCGCTTTGACTGCGTTCTTGATCCAGTGGGTGACTTGAACGTCACACTTAACGACTTGATCGAGGAAGTGGTAGACATGGACGAAAGACTAACCCGGCAAGCCACAATTCAAGGCACCGGCAGAACAGCGGAACAGGCCGCAAGCCTTTACGCGGTCAAAGCCTGGGGTGACGTTTACCGATGGATAAAAAGCAAGTCAGAAAGTCAAGGCGGAATCACGCCGCGCTTGATCGTTGACCGTGAAGCTCTAAGGCGAGTGGTAGTGGCCCGTGCTTGTGCGCGTGTTTTTCGTGCTGAAGGCGGCGGGCTTGAGTCAGAGTCAAGACAGCTTTTTGAAGATTGGTCAGATGAAGCAATAAGCCGATTTCAGGAAATGGGGCCGCTTGATTACGATTCGTCAGAAGACGGAATTCCTGATTCAACCGTCAGCGGTTGGGCAGTGGTTCAGACCGTGAGGTCTTGGTAATGCCTAGCAAGCTGAAGGATGCACGTGATCAAATCGCTACCGATTGGGCAGCGTTGACACCACCGACAACCCCTAGAAGGACGTACCAAAAGTTAACCGGCCGGGAAGTCTTAGACGGGGCAAGCGGTCACCGCACCTTTTATTTCACACCCCCTTTTACGGCTGTGATTTCAGAGTTTGCGAACGATTTCACGGTGTACCGGTACGAGTTTGACGCAAAGCTCAGACTTTCAAGCGCGGGGGCAGGCATTGACGGCACGTTTGACCAGATCGTCGATGAGTCCATGCTTTTGGTGAATGCGGTCAACACGCGGTCATCTTGGCCGGCTGGGGTGCGCTTGGTTTCGGCGGAAAGCTATGACCCTGAAGAAATAGATTCGGATGATTTCGAAATTACAATCCCGCTAGTCGCGGAGATTGAGGAAAGCTAACAAATGGCAGACAGAACAAGAAAAAACAGACTATTCATCAAGGCGGAAAGCTCTTACGGAGTGGAAGCCGGGTCAACCGATGGCAGCGATTTTACAGCGGTCAAGTGTCTTTCGCTGGACCTCGTGTCAGACAATACCGCAATGTTAGAGACTAACTTTGCAACCGGCAGAAACCGCAAGACAGCGCCAGAAGTCGGCGCGGACGGTGCGCAAGTCACTTTTACGACGCCTATTCAGGGCTTGGTTAGTGCAGCGGGTGACGGCACAGCGGCGTCAAGTGTGGCCGATGACTGGCTTGATTTATTGTTGACCAATGTGTTCGGGGCACCGCAAGAAACGACCGGAGAAGGAATTGACGCAAGTGCCACCGCTTCGAGCCTTGTGACTGACACTGATGCTTTTACAAATCAGGACATGGTAGCGGTGCAGGGCGCGAGCTTTGACGGTGGGAAGGTGAACTGGCGGCGGTTGAGCGGTACAGCAAGCCCTTACACAATGGATCGCGATCTGAACGCAACTCCAGACGGCTCAGAGGTTGCTTACGGGGCGAAGATTTACAGGCAGAATTCAGCCGGGGCCAGCCTTTCAGCTTGCTATGACTTAGACGGTGTAATCTATCTCTTGAAAGGTGGACGCATTTCGTCAATGTCAATCGAAATGGCAGCGGGCGAGCTTGCAACGCTAAGTGTCACAATGGACTTTGACTCAAAGTCCGATGATTCAAGCACGAAAACCGCTTTACCGACAATTAGCACTTTTGCAGGCACTCCGGTCAAGGGTCTTTTGGGCGCTTTTGCCTGGGGATCAACGGAGTATGCGGCGAAGTCAATCAGCATTGACTTCGGTATTACGGCACAGCCAGACGGCACGGTGACGACTGCAAACGGTCGATCAAATATTGACATTATAAGCACCTATCCGACGGTAAGCGTTGAGCCGGCTTTCGCTCAGACTTTTGTCAATGATATGACAGCCGGAACAGCGCGGGCTTTATCGGTTCAGTTAGGGTCGGGCGTAGTTTCGGGCGGCGTCTTAAATGGTTGCGCCATGTTTATGGAGTCGGCCAGGTTGACGGCAAGCAATGCCAGTGACGACGGCGGCCGGCTTCGAAACAGTCTTACTTTTGAATGCGTGGACGCGGGGATTTTCTCCGGGTCAATTATCGCGCAGTATTTTCAATTTGCCCGCGCATAAAAGCGCAAAAAGGAGGGTTCAGCCATGACGGGTGTGCTGAAATTCCCAAAACTAGGAAGCGAGAAAACCTTGCCACTTTACGAAAAGCCAATTCAAGACGAAGACGAAACAGACCAAGCGTTTCAGGGTCGGCTTGATAACTTTAGAATGTTTGAAGGTGTCGATCTGACGGTCAAGCTTGTCAATCGCCAGACGGCAAGAAGCTGGGGTTTCAGGCACGATGCGATTATGGCAAGAGACCGCAAGAGGATTGAAGACCAAAAGAAAAAAGGGGGCGGTGAGTTGGTCATCACTCAGGAAGCCTTAGGGGAATTGATCGAGCTTCAAAAAGACATCTTGAAAGAGTCACTTGTTAAGGTTTCAGGCATTCAGTACGGAGACACCTTACTTGACTCAGTGACGGATGTGCCGGCCTTGATTGATATGCTTTCAGAATTTGACCAGCTTGCCCCAGCAGCGGCGGCGGCGAGTCGAGCCCAAACCCCAAACCCTGAACAGGTAAAAAACTGCGGGTGATTAGCGTGTTTCGGGCTGGGGATTTTTTAGACGCAGGCGCGGCGAGTTCTTATCAAGAGCTTTTAGAGCTTGGCCATATTCCCGGCGTTGAATCGCCCTATGTTCTTGGTTATGCGGACCCGATCGAAAAAGCCACCGAGCGGCCAAGCGATGAAGACCCAAAAGGGGTTGAGGTTCGAAACCATCCGGGGGTGATGCTATCAGAAGACCCCGAGCTTTGGGACGTGGTAGATCGGTTTCGATGCAATGTTCAAAAAGAGCTTACACACGATGAATTTGACCGGCTTTCCGCGTGGCAAATAGAGGCGTGGGTGGTCATGCTTTGCGCGTCGAATCGCGAGGAAATGCGACAGATCGAAAAGCGGGGGAAAAATGGCAGCTAAAAAACCCGCAGTTGAAATCCCGGTCAGGATTCAAAAGGACCAAGCCCAAAAAGATGTAAAGGGCTTGTCTAGTGACATGGTCAAAAACTTTGCGAAAGTTGGCGCGGGTCTTTTGGTTTTGAAGCAGGCTTTTGACGTGGTCGGGGCCGCTATTTCGGGCATGGTCAAAATCAGCAAGCAATCAATAGAGCTTGCAGGGGTTCAACTCAAAGCCGAAAAAGACCTTACAAGCGCAATCAGGCAGCGGCAGAAATTCACCGACGAAGAGTTCGCAAGCCTTCAAAGATTCAATTCAGAAGTTCAGCAGGCCACCGCGATTGGTGATGAAAGCCTTTTACAACTTCAAAAGCAGCTTGTCTTGCAGGGCGTTGAAAAACAGCAGCTCGAAGAAGTCACAAAAGCGGTGATTGGACTAGCACAAGTCAAAGGCCAAGGTCTGCAAGAAGCGGCTACGGTTGTAACTCGCGTTTTACGCGGTGAAACCGGGGCACTCAAAGAGTCTGGCATTGTGGTCAAGAGTGTAACGGAGGGGCTTGACCGGCTCATTGATAATTATCAGATTGCAACGAACGAAACCGAGTCTTTTTCAGGTCAGCTTAAGTTGATGAATGCAAACCTTGGTGATGTTTTTGAGGAGTTCGGCAAGACTTTCACGCAGTCAGAAGAATTTGCCAGACTGATGGATACGGTCAATCAGTCAATCATGCGGCTGGGGTCTGAAATATCAAGAAACGGATCAAAAATCTCCAAGTTTTGGGATGACATGGTTACAGGTGCGCGAGACTTGACCGCTATTTTGAGAGATGATCGGCTGCGGTCAGCCATTGATGTGCTTAGTTACATTCCGGGGCTGATTCCAGCAACTTCGGTTGTTAAGGGGGCGATTGGTGCGGCTGACTTTATTGCAGGAACAGATGAATTCAACTCGCAAGCGATAAGCGCGTATCGAATGGACCAAAATCTTTTGACCCCAGCAGGGATAAGGCGAGACCCTAGCGTCTCCACAATTCCAAATGTGGAGACAGCAGACCAAAAAAGAGCACGAGAGCAAGCGCAAAGGGAACAACTCAAAAGAAACAAAGAGCGCGATGATGCGCATGTTTTAGCGATGAAAGCGCACCTTGAAGAGCAGCACAGGTTAAGAGGCGAGCTTGCTTTGACCGGCATGGCTCAAGACGAAGCAATTCGACAAAGAAAGTATGCACTAAGAGAACAGGACCTTTTGAGGGAAGCGGCGTTTAATGATGCGCAACTTGAGCAGACTCAAGCCTTCTACCAGCAACTAAGCACCATCGCCTTAAATGGGCTAGGCAGTATGATTGCTGGACTTGTGCATGCGGGTCTTTCCGGTGAACAGTCACTTTCTGAGGTTATGGGTCGCCTTTTTGGGGGCATTTTGTCCCAGGTTGGCGGCTTGATGATAAGCCTAGGCACAGCAGCTTTCTTGGCGGCTTCAAGCACTTCAGCCTTGCCTTTTTTGTGGCCTATTTTCGGCGGCCCTATCGGTGCAGCGGGCGCATTGGGTCTTATTGCGGCGGGCGGTGTCTTGACTGGGGTTGGTCAGTACGTGTCAAGCGCGGGCGGCGCTACAGCGTCAGAGATGACAAGAACAGCCGGCACAGCGCGACGAATGGCACCGACAAGCGCGGCTGATGGCGGAAGAAGGCAGCAAGCCACAGAAGAAACGTCAACCGTTTACAATATCAATTTCAACGGGGCTTTACCGGGAAGCGAGCGAAGAATAGCCAAAGAAATGAAGCGGATTTTGTCCGGCGACTATAGCCCAGCGGGGGCTTACTAATGCCGGTCGAAAAAGACTGTATTCTTTGGCCGGTGCGGTTTGACTCAACGTCTTACGCGGTTAAGGTCATAGTCGGCGCAACCACCACCACTTGCACTTTGACGGTGACGGCGGATAGAAACTACTGGACAAGCGGTGACGGTCAGGCCGACAGCTCAACCAACAACGGCACGGGTGACTTGTGCGCAATTCTTGAAACTTGTCTAAACACTCACGCAGCAACAAGCGGCTTTAGCGTTTCCGTGTCGGCTTCGGGGTTTTTGACGATTTCGGTCAGCGGTGGCTTGACTTTCTCGATTGAGTGGGGGGACGCAGCAACCACGCTTGACCCCGTGATTTTTGGGTTTACTGAAGCCACCTATAATTCGACAGGCTCAAGCCTTGAAGCGCCAAACCAAACCAAGGGAATCTGGTATTCTGACAAAACCCGGTCAACGGATTCGAGAGACAGACAGCCGGTTTTGGGTGCGGCGGCCGAAACAATTAGCGGACTAACAAGGGTCAGCCGGCTGTCACTGCCCAAAAAGACAAGGGAGCTGGGGTGGCAGTTTATTCCGCAAGCAAAAAGCCTTGACGAGTACGCGGCAGCGACAGAGCCGAGCGGGGCTTTTGAGTCGGCCTGGTTGAATAGCATTTCAAAGGGGTATGAATTTCGGGTGTATGATGACGCGAGCATCCGCACAAGCTCGTCTTATGGTCTTTATCGAATGCGCAGCATGGACGAGCCTTTGACCCGGTCTTCGGCTCCTGTGCGCTTTGACATTGCTTTGAGTTGCGCGAGGGCCGACTGATGACAAGTTTCAATCAGGCGGCTTCGAGTCTTGGCGCACAATGGGCGGCGGTTTTGACCGTTGAGGGCTTAGGCAATTCGGCGGGACTTTTTTATTTTTGCTCTAATGTTCCAGACTTTGCAGCAAGTGACGCAAACTGGCGGCCGTGGATAAGGTCTGGGGCTTGGCCAGATATTATCTCGGAAACCGTCAACGTAATGGGCGGCTTGCCCGATGCGGGAAACATCGCGGTCAATCTGGTGGACGTTGACAACACTTTGACGAGTGAATGGAGAACCGAGCGCGGGCCGATAACTTTGGCAAGTGCGGCGATTACGAAAGACGCCACGAGCGTAACTGTTTTCGATGCGTCAAACATTGCGGCAGGTGATGTGTTTTACATGGGCACTGAAGCAATAAAGGTCGGCGGCAAGTCTTCAAACGACCTGACCAGCTTGACTCGCGGTTATCTCGGGACCGACGCGGCAAGCCATGCAGCGAATGAGGAAGTCTATCTTTCAACGCCTTACTTGAGAGGGCGAAGAATAAAAATGTATGTGGTCCCGATTGATGCGGATAGCGTGTCAGACCTTCACCTCTTTGGGACGTATCACGTTGATTCATTTGCTTTGAGTGAAGACCTTAACAGCTATGTGCTACAGGGAAAAAGCGCGCTCAAATATCTTGACCGGCTTGTCAGTCATAAGCCTTTGAACCCTGAGTTCATAATCAACGTAAACCAAAACGACTCCGGCCGGCTTTATCTTTCGCACCCTGGGACGTGGGATCAATGGAGCGCGGGCTCGGCCTTCATGCGGTTTGGTGACGAAGTGGTCACGGTCAAGCCTTTGAGTTTAGCGCCCGTGATGGTTGACGTGATAAAGCGCGGTCAGCTTGGGACTCAGGCCGGAAAAGCAGACCTAAAAGCTCAAGACTCGGGGCAGTGGATTCTGGCAGCGGACGAAGACTCAAGCGGGCCGGGCGCTTTTCGGTTTATCTCTGGTGGTGACTGGTCGCAACTTTCAGGCAGTGACAAAAGCTCTATTGGTCGAACGTCGCATCTTTGGAAGCGTTCCGCGCATTGGATAGACATTTTGCTTTGCATTTTCACATCAAGCGCAGGTGATGACGGTCTTGAGTTGGTCAACGGTGACGATACCTATGGAAACTGGTCAAGTTTGCCGGTGGGCTATGGTTTAGGCATTCCGGCAAGCGTCATTGATTTTGAGAGCTTTATCAGGTTGAAGAATGAAACCCCTGATTTCAAGTTTAAGGCGTTTTATTTGGATTCAGAAAGCAAACCCGTTAAAGAGTGCATTTCAGAACAGATTCTGAAACCTATCGGGGCTTACATCACGACTGAAACCGGGTCAATCACGCTAAGAATGCCGAAAATCCCGCTATTGAATTCGACTCTTACCGCTTGGGATTCTTCCGTGATTTTGTCGAAGAATGCCGGGGACCGGCGGCGATTGTCTGACCTGCAAATATCGCAGGACGTTTCAAAGGTGGCAACCACCGTCAGTTTTGAAGTGTTGAATCAGTCCGGCGGAAAAGCAACCCACGCCTTCAAGGATTCGAGCTTTGAGGGTTGGTCAGTCGGTCGCACCTATTACGCTAAAGAAGAGTCACCGCTTGAATTCAAAGTACCGGGAATTATCAACGAGGGGTCAGAGGCGTTTATTAAGCGCTTGGGTATGCGCAAGCTGTTTCGGTTTCGGCGGCCGATGTGGTCTTTGCGGCTGGGGACGGGATACGATCAAGCCAAAAGAACACCCGGTGACCTGATCGGCTTGTCTCATGATGACTTGCCGGACACAGAAACGGGGTCAAGGGGTTGGTCAAATGTGGCGTGCGAGATTGTCGGACGCGAGGTGGCGCTTGATGAAAAAGGGGCGCGCATATCTTTTGACCTGGTGGCTTTCACCGAGGCCAGGATCGGCCGGATTTCGGCTTCGGCTTATATTGTCGGGACAAGCGGACCCGATGGTGATGGAAATTACACACTTGATTTAGCTTCAAATGTTTACACTGACCCGGCAAGCCTTGGGAGTTTGCCGACAGATGACGCGGGAAGTTTCCGAGCTTTGGATGTGGTGACTCTTTGCAATGCGGACGGCTCGGACGGCGCGTCAACCGTCACGCAAGCGGTGGTGAGTGTTTCAGGTGACCAGGTTGTGATTGACGGTAATTTCAGCGGGGCTTTAGCGGCTGGGAAGGTTTTGGTGTTTAGCGACCGAGCAAGCGCGGTTAGTGCTCAGTATGATTACTTTGTGTATTTTGCCGCGACAACCGACACACCACCGAACATAGGCACAAGCACCGACAAGCCTTGGAGGTACGGCGAGTGACTGACGTGCTGCAACCTGAAATCGCGAGCCAATATGGGTGCCTTGATACAAACGCGATCATTGACGGCGATGCAAGCCACGCCCACGTTTTGCGTGAGCTGGCCAGGTCTACAAATCGACTTTTAGAGCAACCGTCACCGGTTTTGAACTTGGCTTTTGATGCGTCAACGGACGGGAGCGAAGCGACCGCCGGAAGTTGTGCCGGGTTTTTGTCGTCTTACGATTGGCGGCCAATTATTCCCGGTCCGCTAATGGCTCCCAAAAAATCAAATCACCGGCTTTTAGATTTCAAAATAATTGCGAACATTACACAAAACAAAACCGTCACGATGCAAATTGCCACAGCGGAGAGCCCTTTCGATGCAGAAGGGAACACAGACAAGCCGGGTGTGATTGAGTGCTTGGGGACCGGCGCTTGGGCGGTCTATGAGTTTGAAGGGGTGCCAGCAAGCGGGCTTGAGGTTGAAACCGTGGGGATTTTTGCCCGTGGCTCAGATGAAGGCACAACAGCAGCAAGCGGGACTTACGGTGCACCTTCAAGCGGGTCAGGTGACTTTTACATCAACACTTTGACCGGTGATTTTGAGGCAACCGGGGCAACCTGGAACACTCGACCGAGCGCGACTTATGCGGATTCAGGTAAGCACGTGATTTTGATTACTGATTACACGACAGGGTCTCTCGTGATTCCCCCGTGCAGAATCTTGAACGTCCTGAGTTCAACGCACATGAAATTTCAGCCACCACCGAGGCACGGGTCAACGGGTCTCGGACTTCACTTACAAAACTTGAATTCTTCTCCGGAAATGACGTTTACAATTTCGACTTTGAGCGAATACCGACTTGCGAGCATTTCGGGTTATTCGAGGGCGGGCGCGTGAGCTTTGACGGCAACAAATACCGAGCGGCAGATTACACCTTGCCGACTTATTACCATCCGGGGGCGGCTTTTCAGTCTCAAGCGGTGGCAAATTGCCTGAAGAATTCTTATTTTGCAGCGCAGCAAAATAGCCGGCTTATTTTGCAAGCGGTTTTTCCTATTAACCTAAAGCTCATAAGCTCAACGCAAGCCGAGTTTATGGTCAATGCTTCGGCGATGGTCGAAGTCTGTAAGGGGCATGTGTTTATCCCTGAAAAAGTGACTCATCTTTGTGCGTCGATCAATTACGCGGCAATGTCAAAAGAAGGCGGCCAGGTCGCGCACAAGCTAAAAATTACCAATGCAAGCGCGGAAACACTGGACGAGAGAAAGGACGACTTTTTACCGTCAGGCACAGCCACCGCACCACCGGCAAGCACTTACAGCGCGTTGGGCTTTCCGCCAGGTCTTGCGAATCAAAACCTTTCAGACTTTCAGCCAATGGGGTCAAGCTCGGTTGAGGTTGAGCTTGAAAAGTCAGGGGTCGCGGCGATCACGCTTGGTCAGCTGTGCGCGATTGAGGTCTCGGCTTTTGCTTACTTTTACCGGTCATACTTAGGCACAAATGCAGCTCAGTATTATCGGCCATTTTTCGTCAGTGTTTGGACTGAAACGAGGGCCGAGTAATGGCAAAAGAGCAAGCGGCGCAAAGTCTTGACCCGGTCATGATGGTTCTTGGTTCTCCGGTTTATGCTGAAGACTCACAAGCAGTTATCAAACAGGCTAACTGGACTTTTGGCAATCGGCCAATGTGTCACATAAACCAGGTGACGGGCAAAAGAACCGGGGGCGCGGCAACAACTCCTTCAAGCCTACAGATTGAGTTCAGGGCAATAGCTTCGGGAAGTGTTGAGGTCTTGCGGTTTTATGTGCAGATTTTGCCCGAAACCGTAAACGTCACAGCCGGCGCGGAATGCTACATGGTAGGCGGCGAGGGCTCGGTCAAGTTCACGATCGGCGCAAGTTCACAGACTCAGACTTTCAGTCATGCAAGCGGTCATAGCGGCGTTGAACGAACCTTGAGCTTTGCAACCAGTGCCACCGGTACCGGCTGGCAACTTTGCACGATTGAGGTTGAAAAAACTTCGGGGACTTCTGACATTCACTTGTCAAGGTTTAGGATTCAAGATGATTCGATTACGTCAAGTTTGCCCGATCCAGTGATTGAAGGAGATAACGAAACAATGGACATACAAGAAGAAGGCAGCGCGGTGGTGCTTAGTGCGCGGAAGCTAAACTTTGTCGGGGCAGATATCACCGCAAGTTCAGCCGGTGGCGGGGTTGCTACGGTCAACGTTTCAACGCGAGCCCCGACGGTCGACAGCGGCACAGCCGGCACGACTTTGACGACAGCGCAGAACGGGCAAACTGTCATCCTTACAAATGCGGCCGGTTTTGTGACCTTGCCGAGTGTGACGGCGGCCGATGTGGGGCTTCAGTTCGTCATTATTAACGGCACGAGTTCAGACAATGCCGGGGCAATTCGTGGCGATGGCTCCGATAACTTTTATGATAACGACACAACTGGCGGCGAGACCGCAAATCAACAAATTGACAAAATGAAAGCCAAAACAGTGGTGTGCTTTGCGGCAGATAGCTGGATGGTAATTGGGTGAGAAAATGGCAAAGGGAATAAAGACAAGTATTTTTCAAACAGGGGTCAGCGCGGAGGTGACCGGGGAAGTTTTTGAGGACGAGCTGGTCAGTGTCGGTACAGCGGTTTTAGCAAACATCACTGGGAGCGGTGGCACTTTGGTGATTGAAAGAAAAATGGATTCAAGTGGAAATTGGGTCGAGCTTTCAAGCGAGACGGTGACGGCTGGGACGCCTTTGGTTTTGAATTATGAGTTCCCTTTGCTTGAAGCACGGGCAAAGTTTACGCCAACAAGTACGTCAACACTTGTGGAAGTGGCTTTTTGGTCAAAGGGGCGCGAGTAATGGCAGCGGTAATCAAAAGAATACCGGCGCGGATAGATTCCGACACATTGACCGACAGCGGCACAGCCGGCACGACTTTGACCAGTGCGCAGTCCGGCCGGCTTGTCATTCTTACAAATGCGGCCGGCTTTGTGGCCTTGCCGAGTGTGACGGCGGCCGATGTGGGGCTTCAGTTCGTTATTTTCAACGCGACCACGTCAGACAATGCCGGAGCAATTCGGGGCGATGGCTCAGACAAGTTTTATGACAATGACACGACAGCGGGCGAAACTGCTAACCAGCAAGTGGACAAAATGAAAGCCAAGACAGTGGTTTGCTTTGCGGCTGATAGTTGGGCGGTGATAGGATGACACGTCAACTGTTGACCGGGTGCATCGCACAATCTGCCGCCAGTGGCGGCGGTGGTGGTGGTTTGGTCCAAGAGGCAAACCTTGACCACTGGTGGAAGTTTCCAAGCCCTGGCGAGTCATCGCCACCAGGTGGTGTGAACGATATACTTGATGTAGGGACATCTTCCGAAACACGGATAAACATTGACGCCGGAAACATTGCCATTGGTTCAGGTGCTAGAACACTTGGGTCAAACACGTTTGACGTGTACACCTTCAACGGGTCAACAGCTTACGCCCAAAAAGATTTTAACTACGGGTCAACGCTTGCACCAGTGGACACGTTTTCATTTTGCGCCTGGGTAAAATGGGATACTTATACGGCTTATGAGTCTATCTTTTGTGCTGGTGGCTCCGACGGCGGATGGATAGACGGGTTTTGGCTTTATGCGACCGACATTAATATCAGCAACGCGTACAAGGGGACAGGTAGCGCGGCAGAAAAAAGAGTCCCGGCTAACTCGCTTGTGTTTGGAAGCAACGGCTTTTCGAATGCTGTGACTCCACCAGGAGCAAGTGTTGCATATGCCCCAATGCCATCAACTGGAACATGGGCACACATTGCCGCAACCCTAGACGTCAGCGGGAACACCCAAAAACTTTATGTAAATGGCGTTTCGGGTACTGACGCGGGCGTCACTGTACAGCCTCCTTTCTCGAGTTTTGCCAATGGCCGGCATATGAGAATCGGAGGGGCAAAGTGGGGAACAACTGTGACGTCTTCGGGTGCGGGGTTTTATTTTGACGGCCAGCTTTCAGATGTTCGCATTTACTCGGTTGCGTTGACCGCAAGCGAGGTTGCAAGCATTTACGCGGGGGACTGGTCGCCATGAGTCAAAGTCAAATATTCTTTCTTCTCACGAGTGAGCCAACGCAGGAACAGCTTGAGCAATGCGGCCCGCCACGTAAAGCGATGCTTGCAGAAAAGTGGATGCTCACGGTAAAGCCCGGAGGGGATGCTGATTTAGTTGGACCAATCTCAGATAGACTTACACGTCTTGAAGCAAGGGCAATTACGAACACGCCAGAGTGGAACGGGAACGGGCCAGGAGGAAGCTAGTGCCCAGATTCTCAAAAACATCGCTCAGCAAACTTGAGACCTGTCACCCGGTCCTTCAAGACCTAATGCACGAAGTTATCCGGTTTTTTGATATCAAAGTCATTGAGGGCTACCGATCAAACGAGCGCCAAGAATCGCTATATTTTGCAGGCAAAAGCAAAATCAAAAACAATGGGAAGCACAACCAGACAAAAGACGGTCAACCGTGCTCTGAAGCGGTGGACGTTCTTTTTTGTCCTTTTGTGCGCGGTGACTGGGAACGAAAAGATAAGTTTGAAAGAATGGCCGGCTATGTCTTGGCGACCTTTGACCAGATGCAAAGTGACGGTAGGATTTCAAGCGACTGGGTTTTGGTGTCGGGGTCGGATTGGGATGACGACATTACCACCGATCAATGGTTCGATGGGCCACACTTTGAAATTAGGGAGAAAAAATGAACAGCAGCGAAAAGGGCTTTTTGAAGTCAAAAAAATGTTTAGCTTACTTGATTCTTATGGCGTGCTCAACGGGGCTTATTGTTTCGGCGGTGCTGAAGGGATACACGTCGAGCGTAGTCGCGGAAATGGTTCGGACTTACGGCATGTCATGCGGCGCGGGCGCTTTGGCCTTGATTAGCGGTCAGGCTTTTATTGACTCAAAAGCAGTGAGAAAAGAAGAGCAAAAAGAAGAGCCGAAAAAATGAAACTTTGGCTTTTTGTCATGGGCGCCTTAACTGGTCTTTTGGCGCTTTTTGGGTTTCGGCGCGATGCGAAGCGGGCCGGGGCGATCGAACAGAAGAAGCGGCAAGAATTAGCGGCGGCGAGTGTTCAAAGGCAGCTTGATAAGCTGGACCAAGAGCTTGAGACAAAAGAAAAGAAAAAAGCTGAAGCGATTCAAAGAGAATACGAACGGGCAAAAAGCGCGATAAAAAAAGGGGAGGTCGCAGCGATTGACGCGAATGCCTTGATTGACCGCTCGAAGGGTGGTGACTGGTGAAACTGACAAAAGCGGCACTAATTGCGATTTTTGCAGCACTCCCGGCTGATGTGGCGGCACAATGCGCGGCAACCTTGAACCCTTGCGAGCTGGCACTTTATGAAAGCGCGGTGACTTGGGAAAATAGAGCCAAAAAAACCCGGCTAAAATTGACGACTTGCCTTGGCAAACTTGAAGCACGATCAAGCACGGTCACGGCGGCGCTCGTGGTGCCTGAATTGCCGGAAAAAGAAGAAACCATAAACCCTTATTTTTTGCTCATTGGCGCGGGCTTTTCTGGCTTGCTCATTGGGGGGCTTTTCGGCATTCTGGTGACAGGCGGTTGAAGGGTGTTTAAGTATGCGGTTCATATCGAGGAAGAAAACGTGCCTTGCGCGGGGCCGGTCGAGCTTGAAGCATGGCTAAAAAAGGGAAGCATCAACGAAAATACTTGGGTCTGGTGTCATGCGTCCAAGGTTTGGCGGTCGGCGCGGGAAGTTTTGGACGCGGCTTTTCGGCGAAGTTCCGACGAAATCATCGAGGAAGTCGATCAGACTTTTTCGGACTTGAGA
>TARA_R100000655_G_scaffold1564_7_pt1 | contig 20316 bp, 42 predicted proteins | sample TARA_R100000655 | Tara Oceans TARA_R100000655 (sample SAMEA2622497) | marine metagenome | biome: marine biome (ENVO:00000447); feature: deep chlorophyll maximum layer (ENVO:xxxxxxxx); material: "saline water (ENVO:00002010), including plankton (ENVO:xxxxxxxx)" | depth 90 m
ATGGGCGATGAGAGGATGCCACTCAATCGCATCCTTCTCGGTGAACTTGTTGGTGTGTAGAATGCAGGTTAGGTCGGGAGTGGTGGGAGAGGTAGTGAGTTCTCCGAACATCTCGACATAGTTGCCCTGCTTGAAAGGGCGTTCGTCAGCGGTGTAGATTACGACTCCCAATACGGCCACCCCTCTTCTATGATATGATTCTCGATACGACCCATCTGCTTTGTAGTGAAGTGCCAAACACGCCTAATCTCGGATTTGGTAATAAGGTAATTGCCGACATACCAACGAAGACCGTCAGCCTCAAGATTTGGGAATAGACCGCTATCGTGCATGGCATCGAATAACTTGGGAAAGTCCTTCTTGTAGATGGAGCGATTGACCAATTGTTGTAGGTGTGGCCTCCACCTGATAGGCTCTCCTACCATCAGGAGTCATCCTCCACCCAAGTCGTGTCAACATAAGTAGGAGCGCGGAGAGCAGACATATGCAACTCCACTTGGTCAAGTAGTTCGGGGTGTGGCTCAAGAGTTCCTACGAGAAGACGCATGAAATCATTCATCCTATTCTCAGCAAGAAGCAATTGGGAATCAACTCCAATTTCTTTCTTGAGTTGACCCACCAACTTGAGAGATGTGTTGGCCTGAGCGACCAACTTCGTAGCATCAGATACCCACTCCGATGAGATACCATCGCTCGCCTTGAGAACTTCCAGTTCGTCAAGCCAACCAACCAGACGGACTACAAGGCTCTCGGCCATGTCCAACGTGTTGATTGATTCCTCGCGCATCTTCTCGATATGTGTTGCCTCATCAGGGTCGTATGTTAGGTGATTATCCATGTGTTCGTCGCATGTCCCTTCGGGCCACCCGTTACGAACCTCTATGATATTGGGACCAATTTCCCTATTGCGAAGTTGGATTTCCAATTGCTTTCTTCCGGGCATCTCACAGAATGGACAGGGCGATGACTTGAGAACCCATCGTAGGGCGTCAATCACAATCGGTTCAGTTTCCTGAGCGATACGCATCTCGATTTCACGTTCCGTCTTCATTCTTCATCAGCCTCACAACATTCATGTGAACAGTAATACTTTTGTTCAAAACTATAATATGGGCCGTCACCAAGCCATTTCGACACGACAACCTTGTCTACAATCTTACATTTCGCACACTTCGCTCTCATTCCTCTTCACCTCTTACAATGTCCCAAATCCATACAGTGTCAGCCTTATTGAACTCAAGTTGCACGAACCTCTTGTCCCAACCCATACGGGCCACGGCTTGATGCTGACTGATGCCATTACGACTCTCCTTCATTAGATTACCATTTAGGAGTCGCGCACCCTCAACCGCGTCCTTGACCTCAGCAGGTCCGTTGATTACATACCAACGATAGATTGCATCAAGAGCGTGGTCTTGCTTACGGCGGAGAGGCATCACTGACCACCCCATGACGGTTGCTCTGCCCTCTCAAGGGTGACAGGACCAATACGACACATAACGCCCTTGCGACCTCTACCTGTGGACTTAGGCTCATACTCTGCATACCACGGCTGGCCGTGTAGGTTCTCGATAATCCAACGCTTGGCAGATTGGTAGTCGCCAGCAGTAACCATACGAGATACCTCCTTGACCAGTGAGGACTTAGTTATGTCCTGCATCCAGAATGTATCTTTGATGAGCAGGGTATCTGCATCCATGACACGACGACGCATCATGAGGGACTGTGTGAGTATGGTTTCCAATCGGTCATCCATAGTAACCACGAGAGGTTGGTCGCCTCGATAGTCAGGCTGCATCATGTGATAGCCGATAGCAATACGTCGGAACAGGTCTGCCTCAAAGGAGCGAACAGAGGGATGCTCAAGCCATGCGAGGATTGAGTCATCGAATAGGACACCGGACGGCGGACAATGCACAGCGTCAATCATACGTTGTTTAAACCACTCTCGTATGAGGATGGTCTTCTCAGCAAGAGCGATACGGTCATCCTTAGTCATGTTGGACTGAGCGTGTTGCGCCCTCTTGAACGCCAACTCCTTAGCATCATCCATCTCAATGTCTATGATGAAGAATCGACGGTCAAGCCCAGAGTCCAACTCAAATCGTGCTGGCTGTGTTCCAGCCCATACAGTGTAGCGAGTGGTGTATTTTACCCAACCGGACTTCATACCCTTCTGCACCCTACCGTTATCCAGCGAGGTGAGCAGTTGATTCTTCATGTCCATTGAGTGGTCTTTCTTCGACGCATCGCTCATGGAAGAGAACTCTTCAAAGCCAAGGAATCCCCCGCACATCTCTCGTGCGATTGGGCGTCCAGCAATCTCCCCTTCTTCGTTGACGGAGCCGAACATACCAGCCTCAGTGATACTGTTTGGACCCATCATGGTCTTCATACCATCTCCGAGGTCTGCATCATGAGCATAGAGAAGACCAGTGGATTCAGCGAGGAACATGAGGATGAGAACGGACTTCCCGCTACCCTTTGCGCCTCTCAGCATGATGTGAATACGGGTGTCCGGTAGTTGGGACATCGGTGTGTAGAATGGCATATTGTTGTGCCGTAGTGGGCAGTTTGAGATTGTGAAATCCTTCTCAGCATCGACCAGCGGGGATTCAGGGTCAAAGTCACATCGGGAACACTTGTTGAGAGCGTTGAAGATATGTGCGCCAACGGAACAGACGAAGATGGGAATCTTGTCAGCCACATCAACATAGTGGTTCTTCTCAGCGAAGTCAGTAACTTCTTGGATTATGTCAAAATCTCTCATGCGTGATACCCTCCACTGTTATTCTCATCGAACTCGTCCTCATCAAACGGATTGACAAAGAATCCCTCTTCGTCAATTGAGTTAAGGATAGAACGGATTTCATTCATTGAATCTAAATCGGGAGTGAGGCCGAAGGATTGATGATAGAAGTCCAAAGCGTATTGGACAGCCTGTTCATCTACACCCATGATGTTTTCTGCCTTCATCAACATAAGGATTGAGCCTACTTCACCACCACCAATCTTAGCGAACATCTCTCCCACCAACCACGAAGGAGTTGTCAAAGCCAACTCTCCGCCGCCGAGGGAGCCAATGACATCCTTCTTTTGAAAATCATATGCGATGTATGGATTACCGTCGCCCTCAAGTGGCGTTCCCTCGACCCCAACCGAAGTCATAGTGAACAATTTGTTGATACCAATATCATAGAGAAGGCAAGCCAAATCACGAGCAAGAGGATAATGCCACAGGTAGTTAGTTAGGTCCATCTGATGAGAAGGGGGCATGAGATTCACAAGACGTAGGATAATGTGGTCGTCTATCTGATAGAGGAACAAACACGGCTCTGCAATCTCAGGGATTGCGTTCTGTGGTTCGATGGCGAGTAACTTGGAGTAGATACGAGCCACGGGTTCTTCGTCGCCCACTACACCCATAGTTGCGAGGAACGTAGCGAAACCCGGCTCGTTCTGCATGAACACAATAGCAGTAATAGACGAGTCGGTTACAAAACCATCTGCCCACAGAACATCAATATCTTGGTAAGTGGTGGTGTCGAAACGGCGCGTCATAATTAATCACTCTCCTGTGCGTTAATGAAGTTGCGGATTTTGTCTCCGAGGAACTTTGGTAGTTGGTTGTAGCCTGATATTGGGTTGTCGTATTTGATGAATCGTTCTGCCATTTCCTCAATGGTAGCCGCTCGATAGATATTGACCAAGCGCGTAGGAGTTCCGCCTCCATGACCATAGGTCGTAGGGTCTGCCCCTCCCGGCCCAATGACCGGACGCTTGAGAGTTTCCCTGCCTATCTTGATGAACATATTTGGATTCTTATTGAGAACCTGAGTTAGTTGATGGCGGCTGAACGACTGACCCACATCTTTGAGATGGTGTGCTATGTCGAAAGTGTTATGCTCGCCTTCATCAGTCAAGAACTGCCATACAGCCCTCTTCAATCTTGAGTGTTTGACCTTGCGACCTGATTCGCTTCGTGGTTTTCGTCGTTGCGTCATTTCTTTTTGCCCCCAAAAATAATACAGAATCAATAAATCGTTGTGCTGCTCCCTCAATCCGTTATTTGTTTTATTCCTTCATAGATGGTTTAGAAATAGTAGGTAACTACTCTAACATACCTTTGAAGTAAAAAAAGAATTACGACAATCGGTAGGCTGCGCCCCGATTATTCTTCTGAGTCACCTCCGAATAATTGGAAATAATTAATTGCATCCTGAGCATCCATGCGCTCGATGGTGAACAGGTCGGAGATTTTGAGTCGCCGGGAACTATATGCTTGTCGTGATTTCTCCATCCTTTCCCTCTGTGTAATCGTGTGTATTAACACATCACCAAGAATCGCTGCATCCTCACACTTGATGAATGTGTCCATGAATACAGTAGCATCAACAGAGCCAAACGTGCCATCTAACCAGATGGTGTCAATAGGTTGAACGAACAACCCATCCAATTGATGCCGCATGTCACAGTTCACTGGACATCGTGTGGTGAATGCAAGCCGACCTTTCCTCTGTGATATGATTATTTGAGAATGCTGTTTCGTATTCACCTCGATACATATCCTGTTGGATATTGACTCTTCCTTTCTAAGAGGAAATAATGTAGTAGTGACGGAAGCCATGTGGCCGCGCTCTCGGATAGATGCGATAAGACCCTGCATCCATAGGTAATCGTCCATCACTTCCACGCCTATACTTTCCACCTGTCGGACCCTAATCGGGTCTTTCTCGATGCGAACCCATAAGGTCATCAGTCCAGCGGTTGTCTCTTCGATTAGGTCACGAAGCACACACGAGAACGGTTCCTCCATAGAATACATGGCATCATACACATCTTTACGGTATGGGGGAGGTGTAGGGTCGCAAAGAGTGGCTACAAAATCGAAGACCGTTCTGCTGTCAAACATCCGATACTCTTCGCCGTTTATGACGATGAGAAGGTCGCAGCGTCTAAGGCTACCAACTCGACCTGTTGTGAAGTGGCGGACCTCGATTTCTCGCTTGTCACACACGATAGGAACGAGGTCACTCATTTCTCTTCCCCCAATTTCTTCACGACCTTGATAGCCGCACGAACCATACTCCACTCGTGCCATAGTTCAGCCTCGATTTCTTGCAGTTGCTCGACGCTCATCTTTAGTAAATCCGTCATCTTCATTCCTCGCCACGCTCCTTTTCCATCCATTCTGATATACCATATGCTGCATCCGATAGTGTTGAGTTATCCATGGCTCGCGGGTCCATCCATCCTTCTGACGCCCACTTCCGATGGAACGCGGAGATGGCTTCACCCTCATCCCATCCAGAACCTACGTAGAAAACGGGGCCAAATGATTTATCGCTGGTGTTACAAAAGAACCCCATACGTGCGCTGTAACCATTGCCACTCTTGAACCACATCTCCCAACCCATCAGGCATCACCTCGTAGCCATCCCTCGGCTGCATCCAAGTCCTCCAACTCGTATGATAGAATCTTCGACCTTGCGCCGTGCGGATAAACGTATTCGTTCCTGATACCCTTCCAACCCTTCATCATGTTACCGATGGCGCGTGGTGTTGGCATACCGAAGTTGCGAGCCAAAACACCGTCGCATTGTAGGTCTATCATTCGTGCTACCAATTGGTTAGCAGTCATTGTCTCTTCGCTCATACGGAGAGTTAGAAGGATAGCCCTTCTCGCTCTCATGTGCATCCTCTTTCTCTGTTGCATGTGTATCACTTCTCCTATAAATTACCATTGTTTTTCAACTATTTAAACCTGCTTATAGCGCAGCGTAAGGTCAGTTGATAACCCTCAACACCTGACCACAATCGGTGCAGATGATAATGTCCCGCTGAACATCCTCACCCTCCGGGTCGTTGTTTGAATGGAGTGTAACGGTGACTGTCCGAAGGTCTTGAGATTCCTCCGGGTGGTCACATTCGTCTTCCATCGCTGGGAAGATTTCATGGGGAAAGTAATCCTGTGCGCTCATTCCTCTGCCTCCATCATGATTTTGAGTATGACGAGATAGCCGATGAGGTCATCAACAATGTCAATGTCACTCTCGATGCTGTCGTTGCCACGAGCGAGGCGGGATAACTTATCGTCAATCCGAACTCGGATTCCAGCCTGTGGGTCTAACTTTGAGAACATGCGAACAGGACGGTGTGCGCTGTCACCGTATTGCTCATTCTTCTTGATTAGCATCTTGCCGATGCCAGCCAGTGTTGCAGCAACCTTCTCAGCGAACTTCATTGTTGCACCTCCTTAATGTAAGAAATGTGGTAATCGCAGTAGATTTCGTAGAGTAGGATTTCGACCCTCTCTTCATCTCCTTCGGCGTAAGCATCAGCCAAATCATGGAGTGTTTGATACGCAGCAAAGATGCACTGTGATAAGGCTTCTACGCCAGTCATTCCTCTTCACCCCCAACGAGTTCCGCCGTGACAAGTTGCCAGAGCGCGGACAAATCTGGGACTACGCTTTCGCTAATAAGGGTTTCGTCGTAGTCATGAAAACATACCGTGAAGGTCACGACAGGGTAATCAACGCCCTCAATAGGGACGAGCCACTTGTTGGGCTTGACACAAATCTCGCGGTCGTCAGTTAGTATTCTAAATGGCTTCATCATGGTAGCACCTCTTCGATGTAGTGTAGGACGATGGTGCGGATACAATACTCGCAGACGTAGTTCTTTCCGAAAATCATGGTCATCATGTTCCCTTCCTTGCAGATGTCACAGGTTGCGCGGCAATCCTTCATTCCTCTTCACCACCCTTCAATTCGATTAGGTAATCTTTGATGGTCTTGAGCCGGTCCTCATGTTGCTTGATTTCATTACTGTATTTCTCCACTCGCTGTGCTACGAGGCTTGCGACCCATTCAGGGTCGTTCCACTGGTCTAATTCCTTCTGAACTCTCGGTATATACGATTCAACGATAGATGTGATTTCACGCTCGTATTGACCAATCTTCTTCACACGCTCATGGTCGCCGTAGTGGGCTTCGGAGCGGTCGAATGCTGCATTAACCCAATCCGTCCAGTCAGAAGGTAGGCACTCCACCATTTCAGATGATAGGTGTTCATGTTGCGAACCCCATGACCACCTATTAGTAATTGAAATCGGTCCTGCTCTCTTGGTCGATGGGCCTATCTTGAATGCCCCTCTGTTCGTGGACTGAACATATACTGTGCGGTATATCGTCCCTCCACTCATGTTAGAATAGATGAATAGTTCAGCGTTTTCATTACACCCAATGTGTCTGGTTTGAACCTCATTAGCGCGAGCCACGAAGTCCCAAGCCTTCAACTTCTTAGTGACGGCGTTGAGAGCGTTTATGAGATAGCCCATCGCGCCTTTTGACGGCAACGAGTTATATTCTTGCTGAAACGGATAGTCATCAGGCCCATACATACCGAAGTTCTCATGGTTTTCCTGATACTGTTGAGCGAGGTATCTCTTGATTGTCATCACCACACCCCTTGATAGGCGGTCTGCGGAGCCTCCATGCCGCTTGACTTTCTTCGCTCCCACCATTGGGATGCTGGTGTCATTTGCGCCGCGTCTAACGACAGTGCGGCCTTCGACCTGAGTGCCGAGTAATTCTGTCTTATTCATGCCATCACCTCGATGATTCGGAAGTCACAGTCACGCTGCATAATTGATACTACCCGTAGGTTGTTGAGAGTCATCTGAGCCTGAACCAACGTCGGGCATTCCATCACGGTCTGCCAGTGTCCGTTGGTCTGTCCGCTGCATTCCTGCACTTCAAAGCGTAGAGCATTCATTCCTCTTCACCGCCCTTCTTCTTGAGGTATAGTCCCTCTTTGTAGTGCTTGCGGCGAGCCTTGAACTTCGTCCAGTATCGGTGCGAGTGTCCTGACTTCATTCCTCATCACTCCCTGAGTCGGGAAACATAAAACTGTAATCAGTATCGTTGCTAAAGGAACTGTCTTCGGAGAAAACGTAGTCGGGGTCACGTAGCCACGCAAGGATGTCTTGGGTATCATCTCCCATAGACCAACGGTCACACGCATCTTCAAAGAGAGCGGTCATTGTCTCTCGACTGTAACCTTCGTCTACCATGTAGCGAACAATTTGTAGGTTTTCCCACTTGTTTGTGCCGTAGCCCATAAAGTGCATAACCGTGTCCCAACATAGGCCAGACCCATCCTTTTCAAGATAGAGAGTCATTCCACTTCACCTCCGGGTGAGCCTTCGACTTCACGATACCACTTGCCGCCGATGTGAATCCATCCGGCAGGTCCGTCGCTGATGCCAAGGATTTTCCGTAGCGTGGTTACAAAATCAGGCTCGTGGACTAAAGCACCGATGAGCCGGTGGGCTATGTCTTCGCCCGAGAGTCCCGAACCTGTCTCTTGTTGAATCATTTCGTGGACCGCATCACTCGTCATGAGGTCGTGGTCTTCTGGGCAGAAGTTATACGGTGTCAGGACATCATAGTCATCGGGGTCGAACTCATCCGATGTCAGGATGTTGTGGTCAGACGGGTCGAAGTAGTTGCTGAACCATTCCTCGATGTGGTCATCCACGTTGTCGTCAGTCACTAAGCAGTCCGGGTCAAAGTCATGATGTGTGATGATGTTGTCCGGGTCAATCTCGCAGCGAGTAATCCACTCATCAGGGTTATAGTCGTCCCTGCTGATACTCATCTCATCAATGCGCTCGTCTATCAAATCGCTCATCTGACTGGCAATCTCTTCCACCAGTTCGTCTGTGTCAATCTCAATCGTTGTGTGTATTTCCATGTTTGTCTTGTCTCCTGTTTGGTATATTTGGTCGTCGGGTTTCGCATATATAACTGTGCCTATGGCGCAGCGTAAGGTCAGGCTCCCTCCACGCCTTTCCACCACGCGGGAGCCTCGCGGCTCTTGTTCCATGCGGCGAATGTCTTGCTGTGATAGTAGCGGCGATACGCGACTACCGGGTCATCATCCTTGAACTCATCTGGCATACATTGTGCCGGAGCAGTCATAGGACCGTCGGGAATCATAGATGACATACCGAACAGATGTTCGATGCCATCTTCGCAGAAGTGTCTCTTACCGAAACGCTTGGTGTATTCTTCGCACAACATTCCTGCCATGTAAGATACATAGAGATAATTAGTCCGTGATTCTCCCGTCCAACGGCTGGCGGGATGATTGTGGTAGCCACCTTTGAGCGGGGTCTGTTTTTTGGTGAGCGGCATCATGTCAGGCGTAGCACCATGACGGATGACAGATGAACCCATCATCTGATAACACTCGACAATCATCTTAGGCACATGCTTATCACAGTGCATCTTTGCTGCCTCGATAGGCGAGCGGTCAAGATAAAAGATATTCATTCGTCAAACCTCCTGAAATTACCTTGAATGTCTATGTAGGCACAGCCGCACTTGATTTGCTCATCTCGGCTTGCCATGACCTTACCGTTTCTGTTCTTCCAGCAAAGACATCCTCTCGGACACTCGCGGAGTATTTCAGGGTGAGGTGGGAGAGTCATTGCTCGTCACCTCTCTCTGCCTTGATGCGTCGTAGTTGTAAAGAGAATGCCTTCCATGCCTTGTGATAACCCTTAGTGTAATCAGTGTGATTTACCTTGACTCCAACGTAGGGAGCGATGGCAAGTATCGCGGCATCCGTAGCGGATTCTGGTGACAACTGACATTGAAGACATAATACATAACCATCATCATCCGGTTGCGTTTGTTCTTTGCTCGTTGCATCGAACTTGTTGAAGCAACATTCACATCTCATCTTAATTGCCATGTCTCTCTCTCCTGTAATTTACCATTCTTTTCAAAGTATATAATTGTTGTGTTGGCGCACCGTAAGGTCACACATCCTCCTTAATCTGATATACCTCTACATCGAACTTTACGTCGTGTGTGTAGCAAATCCTAATGTTAGGATATAGTAGAAGTGATGTTCGTGCGTGATGTTGGTTACAAAACGGGCAGATGTAGGTGTGAGTTCTCATAAGTTAGCACCCCACGTTTGCACTTCGTATTGCTCTGTCTCTCGATTCCAAATATGGACTGAAAGAGGAAATACGGTTTCACCTAACACTGTTTTGAAAGCATCCAATACTGCTATGGTCCCTTGAGTAAGACCTGATGGATAGAGTATGAAATGAACCCAATCGTCAGGGTGACGACTATTATCATCTGCGAACATAGAAAAGTATTTTGCTGCCGCCTCATACATCGCTTTGAAATCAAACATATCCTCGATGTGGTCAAGGATGTAATTATCCGCTGGACATGATTCATGTCGGTTGAAAGTCCCAATCTTAATTGTAGTTCCCCAACCCATTCAAGCCACCTTCCTTTGCTTTACAATCTGTTCTTCGTCCTTGACGCAATCCATCTCGTAGTCATGGAGAATGAGATAACCGTCTTCAAGCATCTGCTCGGCGTGTTCCTTAGACCATGCCTCAAAGGTGTGTTCAAACACCTTGACCTTTCTGTAAATGAACTTCTTCATGCTTCCACCTCCTTTGGTTGGAGTGTCCATCCCATCTCAAGACATTCTGTGCATTCGTCACAGATTCCTGTCGGGTTATTCAGTGATACGAACGTATCGTAGCAGTAGTGCCTATTGTGATAGCCAAACCGAGAGCCACGCTCCGTATCGCTTGGTGCTTTGAAAACCCGTCCGAGGAAAACACAGGTCCGAGCCTTGACGGTATCTACTGCTTGAGGCTTGAAAGTGTGTTCCCATTCATGCCAACCGTCAATTTCCGTGACCTTGATAGTTCTGCCTTCTTCGACTTCTATCTCTTCGTAAGTGCCGTGTTCTTCGATGAACTCGATGGCTTCCTTCATAGATTTGGCTCCCTTGACCGCATAGGTTCGGGAACACTTCTCAGCCACTCGGACCCAATGCTCAGTGATGGTCTGTCCGGCTTCGTCTGGGTATCTGTGGTATGGTTCGTTCATTCACTCTTCCTCCGTGGTTACAAAAAGTAGTGGTGAATCTTCCTTCGGCACGAGGTCGAAGAACTTGAACACGCGGTCCGAGTAGTTCATGAGAACATCTTCCAGTATCACATCAATCGGCTCTGGTTCTGTGCCGTATTTTGTGCAAGACCAATCCGAGGGTAGTTCTCCGAAGGAGTTACCGTAGGTGAATCGAACCCATCTGTTCACGCCCTGATAGTGGACATAGAGTATAGAGTCCTCGACGTTCCATAGCCTGTGGGTATGTTCTTTGAAGGTCGGGAAATCGCACGACTCCCATGCGTATTCTGAACGGTCGTAGGCGTAGTGACCACCATCGAACTTGATACCTCGCGCTGCGAGCATTCGTAGGATAATCTCAGTTTCCTGTTTGTAGCCAATCTTCATCATGCTTCCACCTCGTCTTCCATTGCTTCGCGTAGTTCGTCCCAATCAATATCTGTGAAGTCAATAAGGTCGCTGAAAAATCCTGAATAGTGTGTCCCTTTGATGTAATCCTCAAACTCGTCTTGGAGCGTTTCCTCAAGGTAATCTATGTCTGATTTGGTTTCAGGATTGAACCATACGTTCACGAGCCATGTGGCGCGATTTCTCCATCCGTTCATGCTTCCACCTCTTCATTGTGTAGTAGATAATCTTCCATGCCGCAGTATGCGTCAATGAACTCAACCGTAGCCGTGTTCATGTCTTCGACCATGCTGTCACGCTTGGCGATTGCAGCCTGTAACTCCTTGATTTGGTTTTTAAGAGCGAGTAGCATCGAGTAGGGAATGCTGATGTGTCTACTCATTGTGATTCCTCCTGCATTTCCCATAGGGCTTCATCTCCTTCGTCCGTCATGTCGGACGCTGATGAGTAGTGGTCAATCGTGTGAGTTTCAATCCTCAACCCGAAGAACTTCGCCTTAGCGTAAAGTCGTTCTTCGCTCGTGGCGATAATAATCCGCGAGTAGTGCGGCTCGTCGCCTCGGCGGGTTCGCCCAAGAGCGGACCATATTGGTGTGTCGTTTGTGATGTGTGTCATGTCTCTCTGTCTCCTGTAATTTAGTGTTGTTCTCCAAAGTATATAAGTATTCCTACGGCGCAGCGTAAGGTTCACTCTTCCTCCCCTACTGCCCAATCAGCGTATGCCACGGCCCGTAGTGAACCGCTTGAATCGGTGAGGCGATTCCATGACCTGCCCACCGGACTGATGTAGATATAAGCGCGAACGTCAGGCTGACTGTTCACATAAAGATGGATTCCTTCCCATCCAGATTTGAACTTACAAATACTGATGAAATCAAGCAGACACTCAGGACCGAGTTGCTTCTGTATTACCTTGCCATTCTTGCCGGTTCTGGTTTCTTCGTCCGTAGTCCAACGATGAAGCGGCAGAGTGTCGGGAAGTGTATCGAACAGTTCACCGATAGAATGCACTCTCATGAGAGGAATGTCAAGATTCTTATGGTGATTGATGAGCCGCACATCAAAGACATATGGTCCGTTGTTTGTAGTCACATATGTCATGCTTTCACCTCCAAGTTGATTAGTTCATAGCCTGTCCACTTGATGCAAGCCTTTCTGAAATTATCATTGAGGTCGTCAAGGTCATCATTGTCAATCTCCCAATCTTTGATTGTCTCGTCGTTGTATCGGTCCTTTTGATATTCTTCACGTATTTGGACCCATGCGGGTTGAAGCAGCCTGCGGTCATTGAAGTCCATAGCGGCATCATCCCATGTATCATTTTCATAATCCCATTGCCATCTGTATCCGGGGTCGGCTTCTGAATAGCCTATGATACCTTTCTGCATCAGTGATGAAACGACACCCCTCCACACTTTGGGACGTAGTGTGGAATAACCAGCAGTCACCCACATACATATGCCGTGACCGTCCGTCGAATGGTCTGAAAATACCATGTCTTTGAGGAATTGGAACTCAAGTGGTGTGATTGTAATCATGTCTTCACCTCGATTGCATCGCTCTCAGCCACTTCATAGGTATGTTGGATGCATAGTTCATGAACGTCATCTGATAGTTCATTGATGAACATACTCAGGTCGTCAATAGCATCAGCCAGTTCCATTACTGTCGGCTTACCGGGGTCGGCCCACTTGGGTCCGAACTCCCGCGTTTGCCTGTTCCAGTCGTCCTGAATCTTCCATAGTAGTTGATTCAATTTGTCATTCCTGACTACCGCGTATTCAAGCGTTACTCGCTCGACGCTTCCGTCGTGGTATGTGTGTTCTTCGTGTGTTGGTCTGTCCATGTTGCTTCCTCGCTTGTAATTTAACATTCTCGCTATCCTATTTATACCTTTCGTTGGCGCACCGTAAGGTCAGTCCTCCGCAATGTGGACTTGCTGTTCAAAGGTGGATGCAATACGAACACACGTAGCCGCGTCTGAGTAGTCGCCTTTTTGAATCGCCTCGTATGCGTGTTGAATCCAATCAGCCATGCATCGCACGAGTGCTTCGTTATGGTTTCCAGTCAATTCGTTTATGTCTGAATTGTTTGTTCGTGTTATTTCAGTTGTCATGTTGCTTCCTCGCTTACAAATTACCATACTCGCATAACTATTTAAACCTTTCTATGGCGCAGCGTAAGGTTTTTTTGTAACCAAACCGGAGTTGGTGATTCCAGCGGATTAGAAGTTTTTGTAACCAAACCGGACTTGCCGAATCGCGCACCTTAGCAACGGTTACAAAAACAAACCGAGCAAAAAAAGCAGGGCCGCCCCAGTCCTCCACGCTCCGAGAGTCGTGGGCTGGGACAGCCCGTGAAAAGGAGGGCATGTCCGCTTTTGAAAGCGGCATCACTGGCGATGACCAATCGCACTCGATGACCCGGCGGTCGTGCCGAGAACATACCCATGATGTTTTTACAGGAGGGGGTTTCGCACCCCTATTCCCCTTGAGGGTTTTTCTTGCGCGGGACACCCGGACTGACCGTCGCCAGCCTTTCTGGTGTATCTCCTGTAAATTGAAATAATTGTTCAATCTATTTAAATGTTTTTATGGCGCAGCGTAAGGTCATGTTCGCGCTGGTCGCGCTGCAACCCATCGGTTTCCGCCGGTCTTCTTGATAGTCCACCGATGACTGACGCCGTGTTTCTGGTCTTGATACCGTGTGAACTTCTCCGCGTGGTCGCGGGTGGGAAATGTGAACTCAATCATTCGTCCAGCCTCCCGTATAGTATGTATGGATGATAAAAATCGTGGGTGGTGTTGCGATAAACAGAAACGCGGGAGCCGTCCCATTCTATGCCGTTCAGATACCAAACGCCCTTGCGTTGAACCACTTGAATGCCGGGAATACCGTTCAGGCGTTCCTTTGTCGTGTGGGTCATATATCCGCATGAATCTATCGAATAGTGATAATCTTCATAATATGGACCGTTCCAATCGTAGTGAATCTTTCCAGTATGAACGAACTCCGCGATGGCATGACCGTGAAGCCGCATTTTGGCACTCCGTCCATTCACCTCGACCGTAGTATTCCCTCTCTTGAAGGGTTGTCGGTTGTGTATTGCTTGACCTGCATCTCGTGTTATCGCTCTCATTGAATCACCATTCCCCTACATGAACAGTTTCGGTCAAGCGAGGGTCATCCCAGCCTTGAAGTTCGACTTCCCAGAGTGTGGCTTCGTCCCAAGTTTCAAACTCATCATCCTTTTCGATAGGCCATGCTCGACAGGTCCAATGATTCTTGGCGATATAATCAAAGTCGCCTATGATGAATCCTTTCGCTTCAATCTTACGAAATCCTTCGATTGCCCAATCAGGACATTCAAGCCATTTAAACGTATCAGGGGGGGTTGCGTGTTTGTTTTCCATTAAATAGACATCAGAGTCATTCTATTTAAAGGTTGTTATGGCGCAACGTAAGGTTATTTTTGTAACCATTTCTTACTTGTTAAAATCTCTAACTCCTGTGGGAGTTGCGGTTTTTAACAACTTAGGTTTTTTGTTTTTGTAACCAAAGGTAGCCGTATTTTTTTTGCCGCTGCGGTCCTCGGTTTTTGTAACCACTCTCTCTGGGCGCGGCGGGCGCGGGCGGCGCGGTTACAAAAACAAATCGCACGAAAAAAAATGTGGTTACAAAAAGTGGGATGGCCGCCGCCCCGAATCAGCGACCACCCCGGTATGAACAACAACCTAAAACGGGGTTGAGTGGTTACAAAAAGTCAAGCCTTGCGCTTCACTCGATAGATGTCTTTTTTCTTAGACCAAACATAATTCTTGCATTCTGATGTTGAGGCGATTCTGTGCCGACGACCATCGGTCCAGTCGTGAACCTGCCCGGCTCTGATGCCGAGAACGTGCCGCGAGGTTTCAACGATGAACACGCCGCGCGATGGTATCACGCCTTCGCGGGTAAGTGCGCCGATGGTCTTGATATTTTCTTTCATCATCGGATGGTGGTCAGGAAGTCGCTCTGCCGTGAAACCGTTCTGATTGAGAGCCTCCCAAATATTCGACATTGAAGTGCCTTTGCCGTGGTTGCGACCACGCAGGGCCAACTCTCCGTGGGCGCGTTCGTAAGTCCAACCAGTCACGATTGCGAGGGCCTTGACTGTGCAGTCGTTTGTCTCGCACCAATGGTTTGAACGCTTGCAGAGTTGTTGAAATCTCTTAGTCATATTACCACCTCGTCGTCATCGGATATGACGGTTTTGGTGGCGCAGCGTAAGTTTCTGAGAAACATTATCATGGTTACAAAAATCACGCGCCCACCTCTCTCTTGATTTGGTTACAAAAAGAGCAGCGGCACTTTGAAGGATTGCCGGGGCAGAGGTCATCAATCATTGAATCACTCTCCTAATCGGTCGAAGTGGTCTTGCGAAGAATTGCATATCCAACCCCTGAATGAATATCTCTCCGGTTAAAGGATTCACCGAGTAAAAATTAACTCTCCATTCGTCACCATCCCACGCGGGGTCTTTGACGGTATCAGAGAAAACAGCCCGTCCGAACTCTCCGTGGAACTTCATTGTTTCACACCTCTCATACGGTCCAGTGCGTCTTGAAGTTCTTGAATTGCTTCGTGAACTAAATCGTGGTCGGGATAATGTGAGGCACATCCGCATTGGTTACAGGCGAATAATGCAATCCCCTCTTCGTTCTCTGTGTGGACCCACCAGTGGGGGCAATTCCAACGGGTATGTTTCATGCCGTCGTTTCTGAAAGAGGGTTCAGCGTTTCGGTTCAACACATGAACGATGTAATCGGGCCATTCAACACCAGTCATTCCCAATCACGCTCCTGTGAATCATCATAGCCGTTGGCGGCGAACTTGGCCCAACAAGCCTTGCATCTAAAGGAGCAGGGGGATGTGAGAGTCAAGCGTTTAATCGGGGTTGTTTCGTGGTAATATTCGCCGCATGAATAGCATTCTGCGTTCGTGTTGTTCTTAGTGTTCATGGTTACACATAATCGTCCTACTATTAAAAGGTGTTGTTGGCGCAGCGTAAGGTCTGCTTAATAAGGTTTTGTAACCAGCGGGGCAGATTTTCGGGGTGGGTGGTTTCTGGGATATTATCTACTATGCGTCCGCGCAAGTAAGCGTTTTTGTAACCAACGGGGGTTTTTCGTGTGGGCGATAAAAAACAGGAGGTTTTTGTAACCACACCCGGAGGGTTTTTTCGCACGGATATACTGAGGTTACAAAAAGACCTACCCTTTCTATCACCCATGCTCTTTCTCTTTGGTTACAAAAACCCGGCTACGGTTTTGTAACCGACTCTCTCTTCTCTCTTTGTTTTTGTAACCTCTGTGCATTTTTCTCTCTTAACCTCTATACTCTGAGGGGTCTTTTTTGGTTACAAAAACCCGGTTACATTTTTGTAACCACGTTGCCGACCACGCTACGTTTTTGTAACCACCGTGCATATTTTTTGCTTTGGGGCTATACTAAAAGCATCAAAAATATGAAAAAAAAACTGAAAGTGAACTGAAAGTGAACCTGAAAGTGAAAAAATGGCGACCAGTGTGCGTTTTTGTAACCAAATTTTTTTGTAACCAAGCCGTTTTTTTCGTTCACTTTCAGCCGTTTTTGTAACCACCTAGCGGCCAGCCGTTTGCTTATAAAGATTTCGTATATAGATTATGGTAACGAAACATATATATGCTGTCGCCGCCCATGTCAGCCCCCCGCCGCCGCCATTTTGTTTTTGTAACCACTCACCAAGGTATTTTGTTTTTGTAACCATATCACAACAACGTATTATTTCGACAGGTTCATAAGGGGCGTCCTCCCTGCTCCTATTATGACAACCCACACACGCGAACCAACCCCGAAGTGGTGTAGCCCATGCAAGAAGACCCGGCGCGGTATCACAACCGACGACGGCTTTCGATGTGCTGCATGTGCTGAGGACATGGGCTTGACTGTCGTTGATGCCCCTAAGCACTCCTTCACATCAGCAACCGCCAAGGCAGCACGAGCGGCCCAAATTGCGACCGCTGACGGCACAATGAAGCGCAGGGCAGCAGCAAAGAAGGCAGCAGCCACACGACGACGCAAGGCAGCCATAGCAGCACGTAAGGCCATGTTTGACGGTATGCAGCGCATGAACTCAATGATGATTCAATTCATCCCCATGAACGCCCCTTCGGCTGTCTGCCGTGGCTGCAAGGGTCGCGCCGACCCTCGCCGCGTCGAATGGTTGTCCCGTGACTTCAAGGCGTGTGTATGCTCCGAGTGTGTCGAGAGGGTGAGCGCATGACTTTTTGTAACCAGATTGTATGCGTCCACACTGAGATGGCGTCCATCAAACGCCGCCGTGCGATTAAGGCACTTGTCCCGCTTGCTGTGACCGGTAACGTGTGGGCGGCTCGTCGTATCCGAATCCTCGTTGAGATGGAGCAGAAACTCGGGACCATTTGATTTTGTAACCAGTGGTTACGATTTTGTAACCACTCTCTATGGTTTTGTAACCAGTATGCATCCCTGATTTTTTGTAACTCTCTGTGGTTTTGTAACCAGTTTTTGTAACCATAAAAAACACCGCCTATTGTTTTTGTAACCATGTTTTTGTAACCACCCACTTAATCAAAATGTTTATAGGCGGAGCCTACATCTCGGTTCATGGACAAAGACCCATTGGCAACATCAACCCGAAAGCACTTCGCAGAGATGACGCTCAAAGACCAGATTGAAACATTGAAAGAAGCAGTTGAGGATATAGGCGGACCAGATTGGTATGACGCCGAGGCTCATCAAGCCGTTATCGAATACCTCAAAATCATGGAGATGGTCGCATGAGTTTTGTAACCACGGACTTGAGGCTACACGATATGGAATGGGCTGTAATTTCAAGCCGTTTTGTAACCAACGACGAAGAGTTCCATTATATGTGGCAATGTGAAGATGAGGTTGATTCGCCCCCGTGGAAGTTTTGTAACCACTGGTTGGGTTTCAATGGGTATCTTATCAATCTCGGAGAAATCTGATTTTGTAACCAATGGTTACGATTTTGTAACCAAATCTCTCTGTGTCTTTTTGTAACCAAATCTCTCTTTATCTTTTTGTAACCAAATCTCTGCGTTTATTTTTGTAACCATGTTTTTGTAACCATCCAATGCGTAGCAGCCCATTGTTTTTGTAACCAAGTAGTAAATCGACAGGTTTATATGGGGGCTAACGGTAACGGTGGTATGGACGACCTAACGACCATACAGAACGAACGAAAGACCCGCGAGGAGAAGAATGCCAAGGCTGACGCCTTGACCTCTATCCTTGTGGAGATTGAAGGGGCGATGGAAGAGATGGAGGACGACTACAAGTTGGTTGACTCCACCCTCGACATCGACAAGCCAAAGAACGACGACGAGGAGGCTTTTGTCCACCTTTACCGCGCGTGGCTTCTTCTGAGCAATCAACTTTGAGCGTTTTGTAACCAGATAATACTGCCGAATGACGGCCCTGATATACCCCCGACCCCGCCGCTTTTTGTAACCAAAGAGCGGTTGGGGTCGAACCCTTTTTGTAACCACTTTTGTTTTTGTAACCAAAGTTATCGCGCATATTGTTTTTGTAACCAATTACATTCCAAACATTTATATGGTGAGGCGCACTCCCTTAATTTGTAATAGGAGGTGAAAATCTGGCTACTAAGAATCCTAATCGGACCTATGTTAAGGGCAAGTATGCAACAGCACAATTTGTTGCTAACCTGACCCCTAAGATGAAGGCGACACAGGCATCACTTGATGAGTTCCACGAGAAGCGAGCAATCGTTCTTGAAGAGAACCCCGATGCTACTCCACGTCAAGTCCGCGACCTAATCAAGACACTTTGAACAGTGGTTTTGTAACCACCCTGAAACATCCCTCGCCCTCCCTGCTGACTTCCGGGTCAGTTGGGGAGGTCGGACTTTTTTTTGTAACCACTTTTGGTTTTGTAACCACCTCTCGTTTTGTAACTACTTTTGGTTTTGTAACCACCTCTCGTTTTGTAACCATCTTTTTTTGTAACCAACTAAAAGTTACAAAAATAAATGTTTTTGTAACCACAATAAATATTGTAAAAAAACACTAAAAGTTACAAAAACAAATGGTTTTGTAACCAAACCCCTCAATCCAAACAATTATATGCCTAACCCAACTACGTAGGGTTATGGAACAACACGACATGCACGTTAAGGCTCAGGCCTTCGTATTATGGGCAGAGGAAACAACACACATAGCCTTAGAGAATGCCCGAATTGACGAAGAGATGAAGGCAGAGAAGGAACGATTGGCTAACCGCACCCCTGAGCAAATCAAGGAAGACGAACGGATTGACGCAATGGAGAAGGCAGCAGACGCGGCACTTGACAGGCACATGCAGATGGCCGAGAACAGGCATTTTGAGATTATCGGCGGCGACCTTGACCCACAGGAGCCAGAGTGGTATTGAGGTGATGACATGAATTGTTTAGTGTGCGATTGTAAGTTACCTAAGAATTGGAGCGAGAAGTTTTGCAGCATCGAATGTTTGTCAATTGAAGAAATGTGCGCGGAGTTTGATGATTGAGATTTTGTAACCAAAAATTAGTTACAAAAACAATTACAACAAATAGGTGGTTACAAAAATAAATGGTTTTGTAACCATGTCAATACCAAAGTCGCGGTTACAAAAAGTGGGTGGTTACAAAAACGCTAATTCAAAACAATTATATACCTCCAGTCGCTCCTTTAGATTAGTGGAGGAAGAGGAAGGCACGACCACCGGCGCAACACTCAGAGCAAGCGAGCGATAGAGGCGTCGGAAGAACAGTCAGTAAGAAGCAGCGAATCAGAGTCCCACCCCCCGAAGGTAAAAGCGAACGTCTAAGGCTTGCATAAGACAACGAGAAAAGCCGCCGGGGGGGAAACTCCTTTTTGTAACCAT
>TARA_R100000655_G_scaffold3598_1_pt1 | contig 20256 bp, 21 predicted proteins | sample TARA_R100000655 | Tara Oceans TARA_R100000655 (sample SAMEA2622497) | marine metagenome | biome: marine biome (ENVO:00000447); feature: deep chlorophyll maximum layer (ENVO:xxxxxxxx); material: "saline water (ENVO:00002010), including plankton (ENVO:xxxxxxxx)" | depth 90 m
TGCCCCTAGTAGATTAATATTTGGAACTACGACAGATGGTTCAGGTGTAGTAACAGAAAAAATGAGGATAGATAATGCAGGAAATGTCGGAATCGGAACAACCTCACCTAATAAAGAATTAACTGTTATTGGTGATATTTCGTCAACAGGGACCGTATCTTGTGCAACCATATCTAAATTATCAGGATCATTTAAAATAGACCACCCACTAAAACCAAAAACACATTCTCTAGTTCATTCATTTGTTGAAAGCCCACAAGCTGATAACCTATATACTGGTGAAATCGAACTTAAAGAAGGTAAAGCAGAAATTAATTTAGATGAATGGTTTGGAATGACAGAAGGAACAATAGTTGCTCTTAATAGAGATTTTAGAGTATTTACTACTAATGAATCAGATTGGGATAATGTTAAAGGTAAAATACAAAACAATATTTTAACTGTTTACTCTCAAAATGAAAAATCAACTGCTAAAGTTTCTTGGATGGTTGTGGGAGAAAGACAAGATAAAGAAATATATGAATCTGATTTAACTAATAGTGAAGGTAAAATTATAGTAGAACCAGAAAAGTGAATTTAGAAGAAGAAATAAATAAGCTTAAATTAGATGTAGAAAGTCTTAAAAAAGATTCACACCCACCCAAAGGATTATTAGATCTTGATGGTGCAGCAGAATTAATAAAAAAAATTTCAAAATTGGAAGATTTAATTTATAAAGCACAATAAATAGAGTATAATTTTTAATTATGGCAATAAGTTATACATGGAATACAAAACAACACGAATACTATCCAACTCATAATAGTAAAACAAAAGTCGTTCATACTGTTCATTGGAGATTATTGGCAACTGATTCAGATAAAGATGAAAACGGTGTTAATTATACAGCCGAAACTTATGGTGCTTGCAGTCTGGACACTTCTGATCTATCTAGTTGGGTAGCTTATGGAAGTGTAGATGAGGCTAAAACTCAAGCCTGGGTAGAAGCTACATTAGGTTCTACAGAGGTGGCTAGTGTTAAGTCAGGTCTAGATGCTCAAATTGCAGGAATAAAATCACCTACAAGCGTAAGTGCTAGCCTTTAATTATAAAGAATAAATAACACATTTCTAAATGGAGCAAGCAGTCTCAATAATAACGGAGTTGGGCTTCCCAATAGCAGCGGCTTTTGGTCTAGGAATATTTGTTTGGAAATTAATAATGAAAATTATTAATGGAATGGAACAAAAATTAGACACCCTAGATGAAAAAGTTAAAACAAGTTTAGATACTATGGAGGAAAGAGTTTCAACAAAACTTGATACTCAGTATGGGATTATTGTATCTTTAATTGATAGGGTAAGAGCCTTAGATAATCAAACGATTAGACAAGATGTTCTGTTAAAAACATTATTAGGAGTCCCTAATTTAATTGATATAGAGAAAATAGCAAAGGCAGATAGAGATGACCAAAGGAAAGATTAGTTTAGTATTAATAATATGTTTATCAGTATCATCTGATGAAATGGTCCATAAATTTAAATCCCCGTCTTTTAGCGGAATAGGCACCTCAGCTCATTATTTAACCATTGAGAACCAGGAGCATATGCGTAAAATGACAATAAAAGAAGAAATAAAAGCCCTACAAGAAGAATTAGAAAGAGATGCAGAGAACACTACCTTAGCTAGATTTTTGCGTAATTTAGAGTCTAGGGTGTATGCACAATTATCTAGGCAATTAGTTGAAAATCTTTTTGGTGAAACTCCTAGTGATAACGGAATATTAGAATTAGAGGGAAATACTATTGAATATAGTGTTGTTGATGGAGTCATAACTTTAACCATTACAGATGTGGAGGGCAATGAAACTACCATACAAATTCCTGTGGGTAGCTTTACTTTTTAATCTTACAGGTTGTGCATTATTATTTGACCCAATAGAGAATAACCTACCCCCAATAGAAAGAATAGAAAATGCTACGATAGACACATTATTAGTGCCTGAACTTGCTAATGTTAATTTAACAAGCCTTCAAAAGCCAGTAGTAGCAATATACCCTCTTTCTTTTACAGACCAGACAGGACAAAGAAGAAGTAATAGTTCTTATGCAACTTTTAGTACAGCAGTAACACAAGCTCCTCATGCTTATTTAATAAGAGCACTAAAGCACGCTGGCGAAAATAATGGTGGTGTTTTTGAAGTTGTTGAAAGAGTAGGGCTCGACAATGTTACAAAAGAACGCCAAATTATTCGTAGTACCCGCCAAGAGTTCGGGGAAGAAAATAAATTGCCAAGTTTAATGTTTGCTGGCTTGATAATGGAAGGTGGTGTGATATCTTATGAGAGTAATATTGAAAGTGGAGGTGCCGGAAGTCGATATCTAGGCATTGGAGCCAGCCGTCAATTCCGCAGAGATACAGTAACTGTTTCATTAAGAACTGTTTCTGTAAGCACTGGCACTATTTTAATGGAAGTTCTTGTAACTAAAACCATATTAAGTGCTTCACTAGATACTGATGTTTTTAGATTTGTATCAGATTCAACAGAATTAGTAGAGATAGAAGCAGGTTTAGTAAGAAATGAATCTATTAATATTGCCTTACAAACAGCTGTAGAAACTGCGGTATTACAAACAATAAAAGAAGGAAATAAAAAAGGTTATTGGAGCATAGATGAGTATAATGAGATTAAAATTGATAAGCCTTGTGATGATGCTGAGTGCATTGATATACGGGGATGATAATGAGATATATGTTTCCCAGTCAGGAGCTACCGCAAATATTGATTTAGTCCAGCTAGGAAGCGGAAATATGATTGGAGGGCTAGATTCCACATCAGGAAACTTAACGCCATTTGATCTTGATGGTGGAAGCCTAAATTTAATATTAAAACAAATAGGTGATGGCAATAGCTTTTTAGGCGATATTTATGGTGACAATATTACAGCAACCTTTGAATTTGATGGGGATAACAATGCTTTTACAATACAAGCAGACCCTGATAACACTTATGGAATAAGTGGTTCCAACTATGATGTTTCAGTTGTTGGAAATAGCAACACTTTTAGCTTAGAAACAGGAACAACAGCACTATCAGACAATCTCGATATGGACTGGACTGTCAATGGGGATGGGAATAATTTCGATTTTTCAGTAAACTATGATGGTGGAACTAATTTTGTTGATGTTGATGGTAATGATAATACTATTAATTTTGAAGGAACTGGGTACGCAAATGGATATTTTTATTTAGACCAAACGGGCAATGATAGGACATTTGAAATTTTCCAGTCATCAACACTGGCAAGCGACTGGCTTACAATACTTAGCACTGGTTCTGATGGTGTCATCTGCATTCAACAAGATGACAGCGGACTCTCAGTCAGTTGTTGATGTAGGAAACATATCTGAACTTAATGGTTCTGCTCAAATTGTAAGGGATCAACCTTACACCGCAGAACTAAAATTTGATATAAAACAAGATGACCAAGCCGTTACAGCTAACGGCAGAATGGCAATTACTTTTTTAGATGACTCTATAGTGAGGCTTACTCCTCATTCAAAATTAACTATAGATGAATATATATACGATAGTAATCCTTCTAATTCTAAAATGGCTATAACTTTTGCCTTAGGCACGGTCAGATTTGTAACAGGAAACTTAAATAAAATTGATAAAAATAATATTAAACTATCGACCCCAACTGCTAATATTGCTATTAGAGGCACAGATTTTACTTGTACAGTGGATGAGCTGGGGCGTTCTCTCATTATTTTATTGCCTGATATTCATGGTGTTTCGAGTGGGGAAATTATTGTTACAACCGCAGCAGGATCAGTCACTCTTAATAAACCATACCAAGCAACCACAGTATCAGTATTTGAAAACGAACCAGCAAAACCTGTAATTCTGGATTTAGATCTTAGTCAAATTGACAATATGTTGATAGTTAATCCACCTAAAGAACAAGAACTTAATAATGATGAATCTTCTAAAACAACCAATACTAATATCTTGGATGTTGATTATTTAGAGTTTGAAGACTTAGATATAGATTATCTTGCTAAAGATGACTTAGAGTTTAATGAACTTGATATTAATTATTTAGATGTAAATTTTTTAGAAGATTTACTAGATGTTATAGATGCTCTTAATGTTGCTGAAGAAGAAGATGAGCTCGCACAAAATATAAATTCTGTAAACATAACTGGAACTAATTTTGGACAGGACCCAGACACACAAATAACTACATTTTTAACCGGACAAACGCTTACTCTTATGCGTAGTGTTGCAGAGTCAGCAAGAGTTGATATAGACTCTTCTAGCAGTTTTACAGTTATTTTTATTCAAGATGGAATTTCTAGAACTGTAAAAATAAATGGAGGTTCGGGGAGCATTATTAAAATAACCCAAAGTGATTAATGAATAAAATACTATTAATATTACTTATAGTTCTCGGCTTACCATTAGTTTTTCAAAGCACTCCTACAGAAATACTAAAATTAAAAACTTTTGATTATTTGGTTCCTGAAAAAGAACCATCAGGCTACTTTACTATATTAAACATAACAGAAAAAGATATAGACAATGAGGGGGGATATCCTATTCCAAGAGCTCGATTAGCAGAGATTCAAAGAGAGCTTATAAGAAATGGTGCTATTGGTGTTGGTTGGGTAATTTCATTTCCACATCCTGATAGGATGGGAGGGGACCAAGTATTTGGAGAGTCTCTTAAACAAAGTACATCAATTTTAGCAATGTTTGAATCCCCAAATCAAATATACCCAGAAACTGTTGGAACAGTGATACTTGGGGACAATAATGGTGGTATGTTATCTAAAGGTGTAGTTCAAAATACTCCTAACCTTAGATATTATGCACAAGAGGGTATTGCAACTGCACCTACCGATGTTGATAATTTGGTTCGCAAAATACCTCTCTTATTAAGAACCCCTGAAGGCTATGTACCATCTTTTGGTACTGAGGTCTTAAAAGCTTTAGTTGGAGCAGATACCTATGTAATAAAAACCAATGATCTTGGAATAGAGGAAATTAGAGTTAAAGGTCTGCCGCCAATTAAAACAGACTCTTACGGAAGAAAATGGATTAGTTGGGTTAAGACTCCAGAAACCACATTAGAAGAAATGGATGTTGAAGGTAAGTTTGTATTTGTTGGAATTACTGCTCCAGGAGTTATGCCACAAATTGCAACTCCAGCAGGATTATTGGAGCCACACAAAATTCAAGCAGCATTATCTGAGTCAATTCTAATTCCAGACTCACCATATATTCCAGATTGGGCATTAGCTGCTGAAATTTTAATTTTCTTAATTTTTGTCTCTCTTATTTGGCTTGTAATCAATTTTATGGGCACTAGGAAGGGTTTAGGTATGGTTATAATTATAATGGGCTCTACGGGCTTTACAGGCTTTTATATTATAAATAAAGGCATTTTACTGGATTTTAGCTACACTTTAGCGTCAGAATTTATTACTGCTAGCGTTGCTTACTATATAAACTTCAGAAAACAGTATTTACTTCGCCAACAAACCAAAAAACAATTTGAACATTACTTAGATCCCCGACAAGTAAAAATTCTTCAAGATAATCCTGAGCTGCTGAAACTCGGGGGAGAAAGAAAATATTGCACCTTTATGTTCACTGATGTAAGAAATTTCACATCTATGTCAGAATCTTTATCCCCAGAAGAAGTAACTAAATTAATGAATAAGGTTCTTACTATACAATCAGATTGTGTAAAGTTTTACGATGGTTGTATTGATAAGTTTATTGGGGATGCTGGATTTTTTGTTTTTAATGCACCATTACCTTTAGAAAAACATGAAGAAGCTGCTGTTTTATGTGCTATAGAAATGCAAGATAAAATGAAATCTTCAGGGCTTGGTGTAGAAATAGGCGTGGGAATATGCTCTGGTGAAGCAGTTCAAGGAAACCTTGGTAGTTTAGATCGTTTTGATTGGACCTCAATCGGTATGCCAGTAAATCAAGCAGCAAGGCTTGAAAGCTCTACTAAAACTGTTGGGGAAAATATATTGATATCAGAATCTACTGCAAAAAAATGTGATTTTGAGTTAAAATTATTAGAACCAATAAAAGTTAAGGGCGTAAGTAAACCCTTAAATATATATACAGTGTAAGGATTTATATGAAAAATTTATTAAAAAATATTGTCGGTGCTGTAGCACCAACACTCGGAACAGCATTAGGCGGACCTTTAGGGGGTATGGCTAGTAATGTTATATGTGAAGTTTTAGGTTGCCCTAACAACCCTAAAGCTATAGAAAAGGCTGTTGCTGAGGCAACACCAGAACAGATGATGCAGCTTAAAAAAGCAGAGCAAGAATTTGAGGTGCAGATGAAAGAGTTAGATGTTGATATCTTTAAACTCGAAACAGAAGATGTACAAGACGCTAGATCAAAATTTAGTGGTGACTGGACATCTAGATTTCTTGGTTTTATAACTATTGGTGGCTTTATGGGTTATATCTTTCTGGTTACTTTACAACCGCCTGAACAAAATTCAGAAGCACTAATAAATTTAGTTTTAGGATATTTAGGTGGTTTAGCTAGTGCTGTGATATCTTTTTATTTTGGAGCCTCACATACAAAGGAGGACAAATGAGTTTTTGGGAAAAAGTTGGCAACTTCTTTGGTTGGGTTAAGGTTAGAAGTCGTGATGAAAACGGCAGATATGTAGCTGATGATAAAACTACAGCAAAGAATGAAGCTTACACAATGGTGCATAAAGATTTAGTCAAGAAAAAGAAATGATTGAATATAGAGGCGAAAAATTTAGTGGTTATAACAAACCTAAAAGAACTCCAGGAAAAAGTAAAAAATTTGCTGTAGTGGCTAAGGTAAAGGATAAAATAAAATTAATTCGTTTTGGTGACCCTAATATGAAAATTAAAAAAAACCAACCGGCAAGACGGAAAAGTTTTAGGGCAAGACACAAGTGTGATACTAGCCCTCCAAGTAAACTAACAGCAAGATATTGGTCTTGCAAAAAATGGTAAGGAGATAGAATGTCATTAGTTAGAAATATTAATAAAAGAAGAAAAGCTGGAACAAGCAGACCAAAAAGTAAATCAACTGTCTCTAAAAAAGCGTATGCAGCTATGAAGAGAGGTTGGAAAAAATCTAAAAAATAATCTCATGTATGAATATAAATGTGAAGTTACAAGAGTGGTTGATGGAGACACTGTTGACTGTGTAATTGATCTTGGCTTTTCAATACTTTACAAGTCTAGAGTTCGTTTATTTGGTATTGATACACCTGAATCTAGAACAAGAAATTTAGACGAAAAGGCAAGAGGCAAGCTCGCAGCTGGTTTTTTAAAAGCTTGTATAGACGAAGGTAATGAAGTTGTTTTAAAAACAAAGCTTAAAGATTCTAAAGGCAAGTTTGGTAGAGTTATAGCAACTGTTGTTGTGGATGGCACTGATATAAATCAAACCATGATAGACAAGCATTTAGCAGTTGCTTATTTTGGACAATCTAAAAAAGACATCGAAGAAGAACATATGGTTAATAGGAAAAAGTTAATAGAGTTAGGACTATTTACTCCAACTGAAGAATAAAATGGCAGGATTTAAACTTACAACATTTACTGGGTTAAGCACAAAAATCTCCCCTCGACTATTGCCTGAAGATATGTCTCAAAATGCTCAGAATGTTTTATTAGATGCTGGTAGAATAGAAGGGATACCAATCGATACTAATGATGATTCTGAAGCAGGTAATACACATCCTGCATCACATATATCTTCAAGCACTAAATCAATATTTAAAGCTTCTTCAACATCCTGGTTTACTTTTACTGAAGATGTAGATGTTATTAGAAGCCCAATTAAAGAAGACACTCAAGGTAGATTTTATTTTACAGGGTCTGGAACTTATCCAAAATATACATCAACCTCAGTAGGAATATCTGGATCAGGTCCATTCCCAGCAGCAAGTTATAGATTAGGACTACCAACCCCACCAGCATTTACTTCTGCTCCTAGTGTAAATAATGCCACCGCTGAAGATGGAGCAACAACAAGTTCAAGAGCTTATATTTATACAGAAATAACCACTTTTGGAGAAGAAGGACCTCCTTCAGTAGTAACATCTTCAGAAATTGTAGATGCAGCTAATGGTTCTACTGTTACCTTAAGTATGCCAGCAGCAACATCTGGAAACTATACAATAGCAAAAAGAAGAATATATAGAACAGATGTAAATGGTGTTTTTAGATTTGTTAAAGATTTGGCTGGAACTTCTTCCGGCACAACCACAGAAGCGGTTACAGATGATTTGCTTGGGGAAGAAATAGAGTCTTCAGATAATTTAGCACCACCAGATGACACTTCAGCAGATCATCCAGATGGACCAATGTTAGGTATTACTGCAATGCCTAATGGTATAACTGCTGGATTCTCAGGCAACACTTTACTTTTTAGTGAGTCATATCTGCCACACTCATATCCATTAGCAAATCAATTAACAACAAAAGATGATATTGTTGCAATAGCATCTATTGCTTCTGGCTTATTAATAACAACAAAAGGCAAACCTTTATTAGCTTCAGGAACAGACCCTAGTGCTATGGCTATGGTAGAAATAGATGCAAATTTACCATGCGTAAATAAAAGATCTTTAGTTGATATGGGAGAGTATGCAATCTATTCTTCACCAGATGGTCTTGTTTTAGCTACTAATTCAGGGATACAGCTTATTACAGAACAGATACTTACTAGAGATCAATGGCAAACAAATTATTACCCAACAAATGTTGAGGCATATGAATATGAGGGAAAATATATAGCGTTTACTTGGGATGGTTCAAATAATGGCACAAAAAAAGGCTTTATATTTGACCCAAGAGGAGGTAAGAATGCTTTTGTAAATATAGATTTTTATGCTACTGCTGGATATAACGACAGGGAGAATGATGAATTATATTTGGTTATTGATGGTCTTTTAAAGAAATTTGCTAGAGGAGCTACTAGAAGATCATATGTTTGGAAATCAAAAGAGTTTTATAGTAACAGACCTCTTTCCCCAGGAGTTGCTAAAGTTGACGCTGAATCTTATTCTTCTTTAACTTTTAAACTTTACGCTGATGGAACTTTAAAGCACACTAAAACTGTAACCAACTCTAATCCTTTTAGACTACCAGGAGGGTATAGAGCCAAAGTATTTGAAATACAGTTGGAGGGAACAGATACAATAAACGAAGTTTGTGTTTATGAAAGTCCACAGGAGATAGTCTAGTGGCAAATGACATCCTAAAAGGAAAAAAGAAAAATCCAAAAGCTAGAGGGACTTTCCCAATTCCCAGAGATTGGAGCCAGGAAGGAAAAAGATTCGGACAATCTATTCAAGATGCATTACAACAGCTTAAAGGTGAAAAAGGAAATACATTAGATAGGGCTGTAACTTTTAAAGACCTTGTTGATACAGGAATAGCTAAACAAAATTTTAATATGACTGGATCTGGGTCCAGCTTTGTAATAGGAGATGAAAGTAATATAGATGGAGTTGATACTCCTTCAACACCAACAGGAGTAACAGCTTCAGGAGCTTTCCAAAACATTTTAGTTTCTTGGGATTACCCAACATATGCTGGACATTCACATACAGAAGTATATGTCAGTAACAGTAATTCCTTCGCCTCAAGAACATTTTTAGCTCAAACCACATCTTCTGTTTTTAGTCATCAAGTTGGTAATGCAGCAACAAAATATTATTGGATTCGCCATGTAAACCAAAATGATATTTCTGGAGCGTTTCATAATGATACTCCTGTAAATTCAACAACCTCCCAAGATGTTGGTGCTTTGATGACTTCATTAGGCGAAGATTTATCAGGATTACCGGGCTATACAACCATAACAGGCTTGATATCCGATGGAATGGAAGTTATTAGAAGTGCTACCGCACCAACTACAAGAAGTGGTGGCGGTGCTATAAAAATAGATGACATATGGATTGATACAGATGATGGACAAATCTATTTAAGGAACGCAGCAAATAATGCATGGGTAGCTTCAAGAGATGCTCAACTTGTATCAGATGTTTCATCTTTAACAACAACAGTAAACAGCAACACAGCAAGCATTAGCACGAATGCTACAGCAATATCAACAGAAACATCTGCAAGAACTACAGCAATAAATGCTTTAACAGCCACAGTAAATGGAAATACTTCTTCTATAACAACAGTTTCTAATGCGGTGGCAAATGGCACTTCTGCTCAAGCTGGTTATGGAATATCTGTAGATGCAAACGGAGCAATCGCAGGTATGTATATTATGGCTGATAGTAGTGGAAGCCTTCAAAACAATACATCTTCAACTAATATAGTTTTTGTAGCAGATCAATTAGCTATTAGATCAAGCGTTGCTGCTGGTGAAAATTCTGATGGTGGCAGTGGAAATGTTTATACACCTTTTATTGTTAGAACTTCTTCAACAACATTAAATGGAGAAACCGTCCCTGCTGGAGTCTATATTAAAGATGGTTACATACAAAATGGCTCAATAGCAAGTGCAAAAATTGGGAGCCTTAGTGTTGATAAGCTTTCTGGAACATTTGCTGAATTAGATACTGTTTTAACTGGTCAATTATCAGCAGATTCAATCACTGTTGATGGAGTAACCTTAGATACTGATGGTAGTGGAAATTTAATAATTAGAGATGGCGGTGTTGGTGACGATCAGTTAGCAAACTTTAGTGCTGCAAAAATAACAACAGGACAACTAGACTCTGCTAGAGTTAATGTTGACACTTTAAATGTTAAATTTTTTGCTGATGTAAGCTCTAAAATATATTCACATACAGGAACAGCAGTACCATTAAGCGTTTTTGGAAAAGCTATTCAATTTGATGGGTCTTATCCAGGGGATCAAGTAAATAATACTGAAACAACTTTTTTACCAATAACTATTAGTAATGTTAGGAATGGGTCTCAGTATAGAGTTGTTTATTCTGCTGTATTAGGAGATACAAGAGATGGAACAATTCAATATTCTTTTGATAATTCTTCATGGACATCACTTACTCCAGTTGTGGAATCAGATGCTGGAACATATAGAACATATGTATTTATTTGGGATGGGACATTAACAGGAATGACTTCAGGACAGTCCCAAGTTTACTGGAGAATTAATTGGGTTGGAGGAACTCATAACTCAACATACCAATCAATGTATGTAACAATAGATAATACACAATAATGTTATACACAATATATAAAAAAAGCACTGGATTAATATGCGGGACTGGTTCGAGCCCAGTTGATAGCCTTTCTGATATAGCTATTAATAATGACGAAGGAATAGTTGAAGGAAATTATGACCAGAAAAAATATAAAATTGTTAGCGGATCAGCTATTACCTTTGTTCCAAGCTTGTTTCCTGCGTTAAGAAGAAAAAGAAATTTTTTACTTCAAGAGTCCGACTGGACCCAATTACCAGATTGTGGTCTTTCAAATTCTAAAAAAACTGAATGGCAAACTTATAGGCAAAATTTAAGGGATTTACCTGCTTCTTACAATGAGGGAGATTTACTTGAAAATGTGGTTTATCCAACAGCCCCAACCCTTTGATACAAATGATAAAAAGTGATATCTTACAAGAAAATGTTAACACAAGTTGATGTTAGAGATTTTTGGGATTTAATAGCTCCAGGAGTCTGGGAGATTAAAAATGAATCAGAACCAGACTGGAGACCAGAAGATATTTATACAGCTTTAATAAACAATGTGGCTGAATTATATGTATCTAAAGAAGAAAATCCTTGTAAAAGTTTTATTATTTTACAAGAAAAACTAAGTATTTTTAATAATACTAAGTCTTTATTAATTTGGTTAGCGTATGATAAAAGAGGTAATGCAGCAGATAAATACATGAACTATATAGAAAACATGGCGAAACAGAGAGGTTGTAACAAAGTAGAATTTTGGACCCCTTGGGAAAATTTAGCAAAAGCATTATCTTCTAAAGGTTATAAAACAAAACTTTACTTAACGGAGAAAGAAATATAATGTCATTCGGTGGCGGTTCAGCAACAATTAAAGATACAGCAGCACAGAAAAAATTAGCGTCTATTGCTGCACAAAGATTTAATCTTTATCAACAATATTATGTTCCTTTAGAAAATCAATATATGTCTGATGTTTTTGCTATGAAAAGTCCAGCAGCATTTAAAGAAGTTGAAGGTTTTGTTAGTGCTTTACAACAGCCAGAATTTCAAGCAGGAAGGAGGCAATTACAAGCTCAAGCTTTTGCTCAAGGTATGGACCCTACTAGCGGACAATACCAAGCCAGAGCAGCACAATTCCAGGAAGCACAAGCACAAGGAATGGGAAGAGGCTCTGCTGAAGCTTTATCTGGTCAATTAGATAGATATTATCAGGGTATGCAAAATATAATAGCAATGGGTCAAGGTCAAGCAGGAAAAGCAATGTCAGGTTTAGGTGATGTTGGAGCACTAGCCCAAGAAAGAGGAAGGTCAATAGCTCAACAGTCTTTAGGTAGATATACATCAAACTTAGGAGCAGCCGGAACTGGAGCAGGTCTTGGCTTTGGATATTATCTTTCACAAAACCCAAATTCTAATTTTGGGGGAGGAAATAATACTTAATGGCTTTTTTTCAAGACATTTTAGGACCAGGTGGTAAAACAGGTTTACCATTACCAGGCTATCAACAAAGCCCAGGATATGGTTCTGGTGTTTATTCAATGCCAAATCCAGGTTTTGGCTTTGGTGGAGAGCCAGGCTACGGTGGGCAAACTCCAAACCCAGGATACAATTATGTAAACCCTTTTAGACAAGGAGACCAAGCTGCTCAAGAAACTTTAGCTGATTTATATGAAGCAGAATTTCAAGATTATTTAAATAGGTTTTTTCCAGTAGAACAAGACCTTATCTATCAAATGACTGAGGGCTTTGAAGGTTTACAGCAAGAAGAAATTGGTAGAGCTCAAGAAGCGGTTGCAAAGCAATACGCTAATGTTAGAGGTCAAGAAACAAGAAGGCAGGCTGGTTATGGTTTGTCTTTAAACCCACAAGGGCAAGCAGATTATCAAAGATCTCAAACTTCAGCTTTAGTGGCAGCAAAAAACTTTGCACGAATGAGATCAGTTGAAAGAAGAAATCAAATTATTTCAGGTGGTTTAGGAAGTGCTATGACACAAAGGAGTACAATAGGTGGCTAGTGGTTTAGGCGGTTTATTAGCAGTAGGTAGAAGACAAAAAGAGCAGGCTTTGTCTGGTCTTACTAGGGCTGCTGAATTAGAGACTCAAAGAGAAAGTCTTAACAGACAATTAAAAGAACAACGAAGGGCAGCCGAAATGAATGTTGTAGGAACTGCTGGAGGTATTGGTGGTGCTCATGTTGCATCTCAATATGCTTCTGCCGATGCAGCAGCAAAAGCATCGATTGCAGCAGCAAATGAAGCGACATTAGCTATGGACCTTGCTTCTGGAAAGGGGGTGCAAGAAGCATTAACAGCATCAGAAAAAGCAGCCGCAGCAGTTGGTACAGCAGAAGCAACCCTGGGAGCAAAAATTGCAGCCGCAGGTCCAACCATACTTTTAGCTATAGCAGGAGGGTATCTTCTTAAGAAGATATTTGATTAATGAGCTTTTCAGGAGGATTTAAAGATGGTTTTGGTTATTATTTAGCTTTTGCTGATGAAGAGAGAAAAAGAAGAGAATTTGAGCAAAACGAAAGATTAATCACATTAAGAGAAGTAGAAGGTGAGAGTCGAGCAAGTTATTATGAAAGTTTAGCAGCAACAGCGGAGCGTGAACGATTACTAATGGATGCAACACCAGGAGACTACACAAATGTTGCCGATAAAGACATTCCATTTTCAGTACAGGAAATGATAAATAGGACTGAGAAGTCTAGAATCGATTTAAAAACCTCTGAACTGAACCTTAACATAACAAATACTAACCTGGATGTAGAGTTATTGAAGCTAAATAATGTAAAAGACCAAGAATCCTTAAGAAAAATAGTAAATGTATCTAATTTATTATCTAATGACACTATTAATCCAACAGTGGCAGCAAGTATGCTAGAAGAAACCCTGGTAAATTTAAGAGATAATGAAGCTTTAGATTTTACAAAATTTGTAAGTGAAGAATATTGGCAAGGATGGGAAAGAATAGCCCCATATTTAGAAAACGGAGATTTTGAAACAATAGCAAACGATCATTCAGATGTTTTAACAACAATATTTAGTGAAAGGCTTAAAGTTTTTGAGGGTAAAAATTTTATTGCCAGTGATGGTAGGGAAGGAACTATTAAAAATGTTTCTTTCTCTGGTTACAACCCTGTAGCAGACAGTGCTAATATGTTAATTCAAGGCGATTTTGTTGTTGATTTTAATGGGGTAGAGGAAACTCTAACATCATATTTACCAGACAATGTAAGAGCTCAAAAAAATATAACACAAGACACTGAAGGAAATGACGCAGGATCAGTATCTATAGCCGATGTAGTTGATAGAGTTTCTGCTGAAAAAGATTTTGCAATGTTTTTAGTAAATAACCCTGATGCTTTAGAAACATTTAAAAATGCTACAAAAGGAATGGTTAGGGCAGAAGATGTTGATCCAAGATATTCAGAATCTTTAGTTAAAACATACACAAACCTCAAAAAAGAAGGAGAAAGATATATTGGGGATGTTTGGAGTCGAGCTGAAAAATCAAGGCTAGATACAGTGATTGAAAAAGATAAAGAGTCAGCTTTTCTTGAAAGTATTTATTTTGCTGACCCAGGACTAGGTTCACAATATATAAACATAACACCAGATGCTACAAAAATGGGTGGTGATCTTTTTGAGTATAAAGAAGGTGCTAGTCAAGGTGGTTTACAAGATGCTTGGGTCTCAAAATATGCTGATCCAGAAGGACTTTGGGCAGAAGTTAATAATCTTTATTCAAGTTCAAGAGAGATATATGATATATCAGATGGAAGGCAACCTTTCTATTTTATATTAGGAACACCCCATAGACTTGATACTCCAAGAGAACAAATTGAATTGTTTTTACAAAACAGATTACAATCTAATCGCCTGATCGACTATAACGCTTTAAATAATGAAGCAGCTCAACAATGGGAAAACTTATACAACACCCCTTGGGAAGAGGTGGACTCTCAAAAATATTTAGCTTTCATGTCAGCATTTATAGAAGCAAAGGGGTTATAGTGTGGCAGAAAAATTTGATTTCAGGGACCCTTTTCCAATATCAGGGCAATCGCCATTTCTAGAAGAAGATAAAGAAGAAGAAGAAGATTCTAAAGTAATTGGTCCTGGAGGTTTATCTGTTTCCGCTGAAGACCAGCCACCATCATTTGACTGGGTTAACCCTATAACACCTTTGGCAGACAGCACCACTTGGGCTCAACCCGTAAAAAAATTAGCTTACGAAACTGTCGAACTTGGTTATGATCTAACACGAGGCATTCCAGCCTTAATGTCTGAAGCCGATGAAAGGTATCCAGATTCTAGCATGGAGAACTTGAAGTATCTTAAAGATTGGGGTTGGACTGGAATAGAAAATATCGGAACTAGATTTGAACAAATGTGGAAGGGAATTGAATTTCAAATAAGTGAAAGTGTATCAAGTCCCGAAGCCTCATATTCTCCAGAAGTAATGTCGTATGGTGGTGGATATGGGCAGGATAGATGGAGTGCTCCAATAATTAACCCAAATTATCTAGAGAGAGAAGAGTTAAGAGCTCAAGGTAAACAAGATTCTGAAATTGATGAAATATTCTCCAAAAGACGAGAACCAGCCCTGAGAGCGTTTCAGGAGGAATGGAAGAACCTTGAAAAAGTTATAAACAAAAGAAACAAAGATGCAAATTTAGGAGAATATGGTTCCATAGCCGCTTCGGGTGTTGAGTCAGCAGCAGTAATTGCCTCTGGAATAGCTCTTAATTTTGCAACTGGAGGAACAGCTACTGTCCCTACAACAACTACCATCCTTGGTTATTTTGGGCTACAAACCCAAGGTATAAGTTACGGAGAAGCAAGAAGGCAGGGTCTTCCACATGGCGAAGCAGTAAATTATGCAAACATAAATGCACTTTTAGAAGTTGGGACAGAAGCATTACCGGTACTAAGATATATGAGACCAATAGGCGGTAAAAGAGTAACAGATATATTTAAAAGAGGTCTTGTTGATGTAACAACTGATGTAGGAATGGAAGTTGTAAATGGTGTTCTGCAAGAAGTAAATACTGCTTGGTTTGATTTAGAAAGTAATTTAAAGGATGCTTATGATAACAGAAACAACCCTTTATATGATGGACCAACAGTAGGCGAGGCACTAACGGATGTTGCATCACACTCTTTTTTAGCAGCAATAATTGCATCTGGAGGAATTTCTTCTGCAATAACTACAGGGGAAGTTGTTTATTCTCCTGAAGTAAACAATTTAATTAAAGGCTATAAGAATGACCCTAAAATAAACGAGTTTATAGATAATTTTGAAACATTAGTAAATAACTCAGGACTAAATCATCAAGCTATAGATGAGTTTGCTCAAACAGTTTTTTCCCCAGAGTTTGCTCAATACAATATATCTACAGTAGAAGAAGTTTTGGCTCAGAAAATTCTAGAAAAAGAATTTATTAAACCAAAAATAACACCAGTAGAAGGGGAAGCAGACACACTTACAGAAGAAGGCTTAGAGGAGAAAAGGGCGGAAACAGAAACAAGTGATGAATACTTTGACCGAACATCTAGAATTAACCAAAGAAGAAGGCAACAAGCAATAGACCAAGATCCAGAGTGGGCAGAAGCTAGAGAACAAAATGAAAGAATCAATCAAAGTGTTGCTGAACAAGTTGAAGAAAAATTTCCAACACAACCTCAAGAATTTTCTTGGAATAATCCATTAGATAATAAAGTTGAGCCTCTAAAAGTTATAACATCAGGAAATGAAGTATTAAATCCAAATTTCAGCAACGAGCCTACAACTAAAGAAGACCTTAATATGTGGCAAAGTATTAATAATTATCAAAAATCATTAGAAAGCAAAATACCTGAACAAATAAAACCTATTATAAAAACCACTTATGACACCAATGATCCTGATTTTATTGCAGTAAGAGATAAGATTATTAAACAAAAAATTTGGAATAATACTAGAAATTATAACGGGCTAAATGAAATAATAAAAAATTTCCCAGATTCAGAATACGCTACGATGAGAGATCTTTTACCTGATGAGGTAAATAATGTTGCCACAGCTGCTTTGAACTTAATTAATTTAGGTATGCCTATAGAAATTTTTGATGACTTAGGCAGTATTCTTGTTGCCGGAAAAGACTCTTTTAAAAATGTAAGGCAAAACAATAAAGATAAAGTTCTTATAAGAGGAATTTACTCCACAAAGAATCAATACCTATTATTAGACCCCACTGTTGGAGTTACAACTGGTGAGGCTATGAAAACAAAAACTAATCTTTCTGAAAAACAATTAAAAGATTTAGATGATGGTAAATACTATGAATCCCCTATGGGAGCTAAATATGAACTTATGCAAATACTATCTCATGAACTAGCACATCATATAGATTCATATCAAAGTGGTTTTGATGGATTGTTTGCTTCTCAAGGCTCACCGTTATTTGATATAGACATTAATGATTTTACTTCTAAATTTCCAGGAATATCTACTGGACCAGGTTATCAATTTACCTCACAAGATTTTGAGAATGCTGGACTTGGACCGATTCTTGCAGAAGCAGTAAGTATGTATTTAAATGAAAGTAATTCCTTAGAAGATTCAAAAGCCCTGAGTGCAGCAATGTTGGGCTATCCTTTAAAACAATTATTCTCAATAAGCTCTAGAGAAGAAATTTTAGAAAAAGGAAAGGACCCTAAAGATTATGAAGCTCAAAACCAAGGCATAGTTGACTTAGTAAAATCAGAAACATTTGCACAACTTTATGCAATGTATTATGCTAATAAAGACTTGTTACGGGAGCAAGCTCCCCAAACATACAAATTTATAGAAGAAGTAAATAATGCAATATCAGTTGAATCCTCTGGAGCAAAAAATGAAAGATTATTATCTGTCTTTCGGTCATCCGATCCCCGCAGAAATCTTGAAGGCGATGCCAGAAGAAGAATTGATCGAGATGTTGGACCAAGCCTTGAAGAACAGCAAGCCGGTCAGGCAGTGGGAGAGCAGACCCTCACAACTGACAGGGACAATTTACGATCTACAGTACAGACATCTCAACAAGTAAACACAACTGCCCTACTAGACTTTATTAAACAAAACCCAGAAGGGTTTACTTTTGATCCAATAACACTAGAATCTCCTACAAGCGGCTTTGCAGTTTCTCCAATAAAAGCACTTGAGCTAGTTGTAGATCAAGATGGAATGACAAAAGAAGATGCCAGACAGTTTGCTAAAAATGTAGCTGATTTAGCAAAAGAAATGGATCAACCCGTTTTTGCAGGTGGTTGGCTTAATCCTGATAATGGCAAATACTACCTAGACGCTACAATAGTGTTTGATAAAAAAGAAGATGCATTATATACTGCTGATACACCAACTTTAAATAGAGAAGGTAAGCTTGAAAAGCAAGAAGCTATATTTGATTTAGGAACATTTAATGAAACAAAAACAGAAGAAGGAATCCAAGAGCTCAAAGACTCTGGTAGGTTTTCAAGTAAATCCAGGGATGAACGAAGAACAAGTGTACAAGAACTTAGTCGTTTATTTGAAGAATCAAGGAATCAAAATCAAAGACTAAAAGACACTGCCCTTTCACTTGTAGATAAAACAATCACTCCTACAATGGAGAAAGGCTATGGAATATACATAGAAGATAATCTAGTATTAACTCCACAAGACATGGCGAGACTTGCCGGAACCAGTGTATGGTTTGAAAAAGTTCCTGGTTATGAAAATACAGCACAACTTCCAGATACCTATGTAACAACCATAGACCCAGATACTTTTTTAGATCTCACAACTGATAACCCAGCACACAAAAAAGCTATTGAAAAAGAGGCTGTTGAAAGGCTGGGAGAGTATTGGGAGGTTGATACAAGAAGAGATGATATAAATATGGGTTTTGCCCCATATGTAGAAATTGATAAAAAAGGCAAGGTGGTAGGTCATGAAGGTAGGCATAGAGCTGTTTTATTAGCTTCTTTTGGTGTTAAAAAAATGCCTATACTTATAAAAAGAGATAATTGGGATAAGGTTTACAAACCTGAATTACTTAAAGGAGGAGAGGTTGGTTTATTAGAAACCCCAATAGAAGCATTTTTAGACCCATTATCCCCTCTTACAAAAAGATGGATATATAAACCAGAAAATTTACTTCAGAAGTTAACACTTTCTAGCACTTTTGCTATTAATAGTCCGGTTATGCCAATACCAAGAGGAGACACTAATCCAAAACTATCAAGACAATTAAGAGAAGAAGCTTACAAAACACTATTCCCAGCAGACGCATTACAACAAAAAATAAAAGTTTTTCACGGATCGCCAAAAGATTTTTATCAGTTTAAAGAACATATGCCTGGGAGTAAAAGAGGTGGCGGCTTTGAATATGGCTATGGAATTTATCTAACAGACAAACCAGATTATGCAAAAAATTTCTCCGAAGGGGAGAAAAGAAGATTTTTATATGATGTTGTTATTAAGGCAGCTAAATCAGAGATTATTGAAGCAGGTGGCTTCCTAAACTCCAGTAGAGGTAAACCAGTCATGAACACTCCAGAGCAATATCAAAAAATTAAAACAGCACATCTAAATGTTATAGAAAACTTAAAAGAAACAGGATTGGGCAACCCAAAACTATTAGAGGATTATTTTAATTCAGCTGATGCAAGTGTTATTGGTTATATAGAAGAATATCAAAATATGTTTATTAGAGGAGACAAAGAAATAGACACAGGCTTAAATTGGAAAGCACAAGAATGGTTTGATGAAAATGGAAACTTATTAGAAGTTGAGAAAAAATACGCTGAAAATAGATGGATTGTTCTTAGAGACCCAAAAGATAAAACAGGGTCTCTTACATCCCCTGCTTGGAGAAAAGTAGATAATGTTAAATATCTTACAGAAACTAAAGGTCTTAAATACAATCTTTTCCAGGATGCATTATTAGAGCAGGGCATAAAAGGATTGTTGGTGTTTTCTTATGATAGCCGTGAAGGATCGATGGGAGGGGCAGAAAGTACATATGTAATGTTTAGTCCAAAAGATGTGGAGATTG
>TARA_R100000655_G_scaffold52091_3_pt1 | contig 20180 bp, 7 predicted proteins | sample TARA_R100000655 | Tara Oceans TARA_R100000655 (sample SAMEA2622497) | marine metagenome | biome: marine biome (ENVO:00000447); feature: deep chlorophyll maximum layer (ENVO:xxxxxxxx); material: "saline water (ENVO:00002010), including plankton (ENVO:xxxxxxxx)" | depth 90 m
TAATCAAGCTCAAATGGAAATATTTGAGCAATATTTTTATGATATAAATCAATTTAAAAGATTACCAGGTAATTCAACAGAATACTCAGATATAGTTGGCATGCTAGAAGAAAAAATATCTGCTTTTGAAAAATTTAAAATTGCGCCTAGTAGTGTTAGTGGTAATGTTTTAACTTTACCTAGTGACTTACATAGGTTAGGAACTGTGTTTTCTACACTTGTCACGTCTAACCCTGTAGTTGAAAAGGTTGATAAAAAAAATCTTCAATTAATTTTAAACTCGCCTTTAACGGCTCCAACAGACTCAAGACCAGTATTTATTCATCAAGCGCCAACTGCAGCTGGCGTATCTCAAATAAAAATTTTTCCAGCAGCATCTTCTTATAGCACAGGTAACACGAGTGTTAATTACATTAAAAAACCAACTACAGTTAAATGGACGTATGTAGTTATTAATGACAAAGCAGTTCACAACTCTGGGGCTGCTGATTTACAAAACTTTGAACTACACGAATCAGAAGAATCTGAGCTTGTAATAAAAATATTGCAACTAGCTGGTATATCAATAAAAGATTATCAATTAGCTTCAGTTGCGAGCAATAAAGAAGTTAGTACTATTTCACAAGAAAAACAATAAATAAATGGGATTACTAGACAGCCAAACTCAATTACAATATCAAAACTCAGGTGACCTTGGTAGTTATCAATTTACTTCATTACAAAATGTTATTGATCAATTTATAATTGCTTACGTTGGTGAAAGTAAAATAATACCAAAAGTAAATAGAGTAGATGTTGCTTTTCACGCGCAAAGAGCTTTACAAGAATTATCTTTCGATACGTTTAAATCTACAAAAGCACATGAAATAGAAGTACCTAGTAATTTACAAATGTTACTACCACAAGATTACGTAAACTACGTAAAACTGTCTTGGAGTGATTCAGCTGGTATAGAGCATGTATTATACCCTGCTGTTAAAACTTCTAATCCTAAAAATATAAAACAAAACTTACCTTTAGATGCTGATGGCACTTACAATTTAACAGGTGGTAACGAGTTAGACTTTGATACCGAGTCAGATACTTGGGCTGCTTACAAGTCAAATACTCCAAACGACAATGTTGATAAATACGACGATGGAACTTATGATTTAGCCATTGGCGAAAGGTATGGTATTGAACCTGCTCATGCGCAAGCAAATGGAAGTTTTTATATAGATGAGCTTGCTGGTAAAATACATTTTAGTTCTAATATATCTGGTAAGACTTTAATACTAGAATATATAAGCGATAGTTTAGGAACTGATGCAGAAATGAAAGTTCACAAGTTTGCTGAAGAAGCGATGTATAAGTCTATAGCTTATGCAATTATGTCTACAAGAGCTAACGTACCAGAATATGTTGTAAATAGATTTAGAAAAGAAAGAAGAGCTGAAGTTAGAAAAGCAAAGCTTAGACTGTCAAATATAAAATTAGAAGAATTAACTCAAATACTTAGAGGTAAATCTAAGCAAATAAAACACTAATATATGCCGGAAATTAAGAATAGCTTTTTTCAAGGTAAAATGAACAAGGACCTTGATGAAAGATTAATACCTAATGGACAATATAGAGATGCGCTTAACATTGAGATTTCAACATCAGAAGGTGATGACGTTGGGACTGTTCAAAGTGTTAAAGGTAACACGTTAGTTTCTGGTGATATTGTTCCTACAGGTAGCTCTATAGTTGGTGAGATTATTGAAGAAAAAAATAACTGTATATATTATTTTGTAGCAGGACCAAAAACGCTTGCTAGTAGTTTTGACGCTAGTAGTACACAACCTACAATTAGTAAAGATTTAATATTAAAATACGATGGTAGCTCTATAACAAATGTGTTTACCGATGTATATAGCTATTTAGCTGTTTTTGACACTAATAGTACAGATCTTAGTTTTGATGTAACAGCACAAACTATTACGTTACCAAACACAGATATTTATAAACAAAGCCTAGTAACAAATATGTATGTTAATGTTTTTGATACTAGTGGTGTTGAATATGTTAGAAACAATAGAATACTAACAGTTTCAGGCGCTGTAATAACTCTTGAAAATAAAATAGACGATTTAGATGGTGTTGCTATTACAAATCTAATACTAGAAATAACACACAAAGATAACAAAAGACCTTTAAATTTTGAACCAGCATATCCTGTGACTGGTATAAATATAGTAGATGATTTTTTAATGTGGACAGACAACAACTCTGAGCCTAAAAAAATATCTATATCAAGATCTACCGCTGGAACTTTAACAGGTGACGAAGGTAGAAGAAAATCTACAAAGCTTTATATAGATGGTTCTTCTTTTTATCCGCTAACAACAGGTAAAAGAGTAGATGAAAGCCACACTACTGTTATAAGAAAATCTCCAATAAACTCTCCAGATATAAATATAAAACAACAAAGAACTAAAGCTGATGGAAGCCCTATAGTCGGCGTAACTACAAGAGCGCTAGACATGTCTGGAGTTGTAGCTGATGATTTTGTTGAAATTGACACAAGTGACGCAACTACAGGTTTTGGTAAAAATCCTTTTTTAGTTAACGATGTGGTACATTTAAAAGCTGGTGGTACACCTACTGCAACGGATTTTGATGTAAGAGTAAAAGTTATAAGTCTAGTAGATGACAAAATATTTAAAGCTAAAGTTTTATATAACGGTGTTTCTAGTAATTCTATATTTAATACTTTTCTTTTTGAAGAAGAAAGTGATTTATTTAAAGATAAATTTTCATTTTTTGCAACTAGATTTAAATATATAGATGGTGAATATTCTACTTTCTCACCTTTTACACAAGCTGCTTTTTTACCAAGTGAATTTAAATACAACACTGAACAAGCGTTTAATACTGGCATGGTAAATAAAATAAAAGAAATTGAGCTTACAAATATAATACCTGATGATATACCAGAAGACGTAGTTCAAGTAGACATACTTTATACAGAATCTAATAGCCCAGAAGTATACAAAATTGATAGTGTTAGAAAAGACAGTAACAATGATTTTAATTGGAAAAAAAATAAGTACGTTATATCTAAAGAAAATATATACTCTTTATTAGAAGAAAAACAACTTTTAAGGCAGTGGGATAATGTTCCTAAAAAAGCTTTAGCACAAGAAATAGTAGGTAATAGGATAGTATATGCTAACTACGAACAAGGTTATAATTTAGAAGATCAAAATATAGAATTAGACGCTTATGTAGATGATAGAGTTTTTACAGGTCCAGAGCTTTTGCCTAACAGGCATTTAACTTCACACTTTGATGGTTATGCAACTAGCCCTGCTAGTTCTGATAAATTTACACACGTTAAGGGTATTAACGATAAAATAGTAGGCGTTGTAAATGTTGATGGAACAGGAATAGCTCAATTTGTAAAACTACACACAGATGTTGCTTTAGGTCTTGAAAATGACGCTGAGTATTATTATAGTTTTAAAGTTAGTAATTGGAATGGTACTGGTGTTTTAGAAGGCCCGGCTTTAATGTCAGGAGATCATCTAACCGGTAAGTATGGTAATTTTGCTCAACAAATAACTGGTGATGGAAACTATTATGGCGTAATGGCTATAAACTTAGACAGAAGCACAAGTACTAGTGTTTTTAATAATTCTGCTACTAGAGATTTTATGTTTCAAATAAAAACTACCGGCTTTACATGTACTATAAGTAATTTTTCTTTAAAAAAGATAATAACAAATAACAAAAAATCTGTAAAATCTATAAGAAATTATAAACTTGGTGTTGTCTACGCGGATGAGTATGGTAGAGAAACACCGGTTTTAACAGGTAAAACGGCAAGCGTATCTGTACCAAAAAACAATGCTAAATCTATAAATTGTATTAAATCTACTATAAAAAGCGATCCGCCAACATGGGCTACACATTTTAAATATTTTGTAAAAGAAACCAGTAGTGATTACAATAACATGGCTCTTGATAGAATTTATAAATCTGGTGAAACAGGTGGTGGTGGTTATTGGCTTTCGTTTCCTTCGTCAGAAAGAAACAAAGTTGATGAAGATGATTTTTTAATATTAAAAAAAGGTCATGGTGATACTGGTGTTGCTGTTGATAGCGCCGAAGCAATATATAAAATTCTAGACATATCTAACAACGCTCCAGACTTTATTAAAACAAACATTAACTCTATTGGAGAAGGTGGTGTTGCAGCTGATATTAACAATGATTTATTTCAAAACTCTAGTACTATACCTTTACTTAACAAAAACACTATATCTTTTAATAAAGACTCTTGGATAACTACAGAAGGAAATAACAACCTGTCTGATTTATTACTTAAAAATGATTTAGTTTTTAAATTTAAAAATAATCTTAATGAAGTTTCTGAAACTTACGCTGTAGATTCTATAGAAATAGTTGATTATCTTGGTAGCGATCACTATCAAATAAAAATGGAAAATCCTTTTGTTGAAAGTGACATTGATTTTATACTTAATTCTGGCGGATCAGCTATTGAAACTAATGTAACAATGGAGTTTTTTACTTCAAAAATACAAAATAAACCTGAGTTTGATGGTAGATTTTTTGTAAGAGTAAACTCAGACTCTTTCATCACATCAAACGTTTACGCAAACTCTACTAATAGCGTTGATCAATCTGTAATTGCAAATATATCTAGTTTTCACAAGCAAGACAGCGTTGCAATAAGTGGTTCTTTTATAGACAATTATCAAGATAATTCTACTATTAACACTAGAAACAACTTAGCAGTAGGATTAGTAGCTTCAAACGTAGTAGACATACAAGACAGGCCGTATGGAGGGTCTAGTGTTGGCACTTGGGACGACTTAACTGACTCAAGCTTTCTTACTTATAGTAGTACAGGTCCTTTTAGTAATAATTTTAAAGCAAACGATACGCTTTACTACGAAGCGAGACTTTGGTATGAAAGTGGAGATGCAAGACATAGCGGATCCGGAACTGGCGATGGAAAAAATATATACAAAGCAATACCAGAAAATTTAGCTACAGCTTTTCTTCATGTAGATGGAGGTTTTAATACCGGTAGTCTTAACGTTGGTATTTCAGACAACGTGCTTGGTATAAGTAGTGGACAAACTAGCATTGCTGGTTTTAGCAGTGGTGTTAATGAAGGAAATCCAGGTACAATTAAACATGCTGCTTTTTCATATAGTTATGGTTTATTTCAATCGCAAGACACTTCTGGTTCTAACAGAAATTACAGCGTATACGGTTCTCAAGGCGCTTACATGAAATTTTTAAGATTATTTAAATATGGTGTGGCTGGTGCAAATAACGATTTAGGATTAACAGGTAGTTATGGTAGCAATTGGTTTATAGATCAAACTTCTTACATAGGTGTGCAAAAAAATAACAGTTACGATCCTGAAGTTGATGGTAAATACACATTATACCATAGGGCTGTTCATTACGATTTAGATAATGGTAATATTTTAGAACTTGCAGCTAACGACGGTACTAATTTTGGTAACAATCCAACTGGTGGTAAAAACGATTTTAATAGAGTTGGTAGGGGTATATATATCGCAACAGCCGAAGACGAAGCTGCTGATAATTATCTTTATGGTTTTTCATTTCGCCAGGTGGGTAAATTCTATATGGAGCTTTCTTACGGCGGTATGGAAACAGACATACCACACGTTCCTTTAAACTCTAGCAACGTGTCTAGCGTTGCAAGCTCCTTACAGTCTAATGGTTGGACGAGTAGCTCTAGTGCTTTTTTAAGTATGATAAGTAGTATAAAACAAGGCGCTAAGTTTAAATTTACTAGCGATCCCGCAGGTGAAGAGTTTGAAATATTAAGTTTTAAGAAAGTAAAAAGATATAACCACACGCCTTTCCCTGGTGATAGTTTTACATACTACCAATGGTTTGACGATCCTGATGGTATACAAAACATAACATGGGGTGATTTAAGAGATACAAGTGCTGGTACTTATAAAAAGTTTAGAGCTAGAAAAGATCACGGCGATGCAGATAATTTTGATGAGATAACAATAGGTACTAGTGGTACTATAGTTCAAGATTCTATAACAGACGAAGAAAAAAGGTTTTTAAGAGGTAGCAACAGGCGTTTAACATACATACTAGAATTAGACAAGTTACCGACTCCTCCTTCTTATGACCCAATTGGAATTGGAAACGCAACTACAGCTGGTAAAATGAATGGTAGAACTAGTAGTATAATACAGTTTGTAGGTGATGTTGTAGAAGAAGGAACTCAACTAACAACAGACAATCCAGCAGTATTTGAAACAGAACCAAAAACAACAGAAGGTTTAGATATATATTACGAGGCTAGTGATTTTTACGATATAAAAGATCACGGTGCTGTTCAAGATTTAAAATATTCTAATTGTTATTCTTTTGAAAACGGTGTGGAGTCTAATAGAATAAAAGACGTGTTTAATAAAAATACTTTAGGAAAAGGTATAGTTGCTTCTTCAACTTTAGACGAGGTTTATAAACAAGACAATAGAGTTAGTGGTTTAATATTTTCTGGTATATATAATTCTACTAGTAATATAAACAATTTAAATCAGTTTATACAAGCTGAAAAAATAACTAAAGATGTTAATCCAACTTATGGTAGCATACAAAAGCTACATACTAAAGATTCTAATCTTTTAGTATTATGTGAAGATAAAGTTTTAAAAATATTAGCAAACAAAGACGCTGTGTTTAATGCCGATGGAAATCCTCAATTAACTGCAAATAAAAACGTTTTAGGACAAACGATACCTTACGCTGGTGAGTTTGGAATATCTAAAGATCCTACGTCTTTTGCCTCGCAATCACATAGAGCTTATTTTACAGACAAACAAAGAGGTGCTGTACTTAGATTATCTATAGATGGTTTAACACCTATTTCACAATATGGCATGGCTGACTTTTTTAAAGACGAGCTACCATCTTCAACAGCTTTAATTGGTAGTTATGACACTAGAAAAAACGAGTATAATATAAAAATTGATGGCAGCACCGATTATGTTCTTAGTTTTAATGAAAATATAAAAGGTTGGTCAAGCTTTAAGTCTTTTACAGCAATGCAAGCTGGAGCAAGTTTTAACAACAACTACTATACTTTCAACGACGGTGAGCTTTACAAACACCACTCAAACGAAGCAAGGTGTAACTTTTATGGCGCTGTTACACAGCCTTACGTAGAGGTTGTTCTCAACACAAATCCTTATGAAAACAAAAGATTTAAAAATGTAATTTACGAAGGAACTCAAGGTAAAGTAGATTTGTTAGATGTTACATCTGATGGGTCAGACGCTGATGTTTACAACATTAAAGCTAAAACAGGTTGGTTTGCAGAAACCATAACAACCCCTACTCAATCAGGTTCTGTTAACGAGTTTTTAGAAAAAGATAATAAGTGGTACAACTATATAAAAGGAGAAGCTATCACGGCTAGTAATATAGACACTAGCGATTTTAACGTGCAAGGTTTAGGTATAATAACAAGTAATACAGCATCGTAATATGGCAATAAATTTAGGACTAAACGTAACAACAAACACAAAAACAAACCACACTGTAAGTGTAGTTGCTAGCTCTGGTATCACTCTTGCTACTGTTAATTCATCTACGAAAAGACTAACTGGTTCTGCAACTGAAGATGTTGTAAAAGAAATATGCACTGTTACGTTTACCGCTAGTAATAATTTTTATTATTCAAAAGAACCTGACTTTAAATTTAATTTTAATGACGGTGATTTAATAGTAACAAGCACTACTACTGAAAATTCTTTAGAAAGAATAACACAAAAAGTTTTTGTAATTAGTGCTAAAGCAAGTGTTAGTACGGTGTACAACAATATAAGTTTTAACGAAACTATAGGTGCTAGCGAAGCAGTTGGTGTTAATGAAACAGGTATAAAAGAAATAGTTAGCGTTTCTTTAGATACATCTGACGTTCCAACTGGCGGGCAAACAAGACAACTTGTTGTTAGTGGTATAGAAAATTCACAATTTTCTTTTTTCTTAAAAAGAAATTCTGACAATCATACTTATGATTTTACAACAAACACTTTTACAGCTTCTTCTACAACGTCAGGTACAATAACAATAGGTAGTTCTGGATCTTCACAAACAAGTTTTATAATACCTAGCTCAGCATCTTTAGATTCTTACTCGCTACAATTAAGCGTTGATAATACTAGCGTAACTGTTTTACCAGATTCTTTAGCAGGTGTTTTTACTTTTAACCAAGTAAACGATGTTACAGTAACTATTGCGTGTGTTTCTGCTAACGCTGCTTATACCGGCACGCACGCGGCGCTACCATCGTCATCAGCTTTAACTGGTACTAATTCAGGTACATCTGGACAAAGTACGCTTGTAGAGTTACAACCAAAAATAAATACTAAAGCGTTTAAAAAAGCTAGAGAAATAGATGTTGATGATTTTGAAATTAGAACAACTCAGGCAATGTCTGGAAACACCACAGGTACTTCTATAACGTTAACAGCCTCTAACAGTTTAATAGCGGTTGGCATGACAGTAACTGGCACAGGCATAACAAACAGCGTTACTGTTAGTAGTATTAGTGATACTGCTTTAGTTTTAAGCGGTACTCCAGGCGGCACGGTGTCGGGCACTTTAACTTTTATTGGTGCTGGAGTTGATTTTATACAAAAAACTACAGGCTTAATATTTGGCACATCTAACCCAAATGAAGAGACTATTGCAGCTTTAACAATTGCCGATGTAAACAAAAAAATAAACGCTAACAGCACTGGTAGTACTATAACATTATTAACTAACACTGAGCTTGACGATGCTGTTGGAAATGTTGTTGGATTATACGAAGGTGTTACTACTGTGAAAAGCGGTACTAATTTAGAAGGCCTTACGGTTAATACAGTTGATAGCAGTAACCACACGGCTGTAATTAGCGAAACCGCTGTAGCTAGATCTGGTCAATTAGTAGTTTTTGAAAACGCAGGTAGAGTTGCTAATATAAGCTTTGTATTAGGTATAGATCAATTTCCTACAGCAAACACAACAATAAGTTTAAATTTAGATAACTTTTTAACAATTGACCCTAACTGGTCTTAAAATATGGCAACATTTACAATAACATTAAGCGGAAATATAAACGAATCACTAAGTATAGGCGACGCTATATACACAGCGGGTAAAGTAAACGCGCTTGATGCTGGAGGTACTGATAGTGGTATAGATAAAAATAATAGTAGTAACCTTCCAATACTTAGAGGAACTGTAACCGGTATCAACAACACAACTAATGTTATAACAGTTGATGATGGCGGCACAACAATAACAGGTAATCAATTAGCAAACACTATGGCTTTGTTTGCAAAAAGCGGTGTTGTAAACACCTCTGGAATATCTGGTTATTATGCTAAGATTAAAATGAAAAACACAAGTACTACTGAGGCTAAATTGTTTTCAGTTGGTTCTGAGGTAGTATAGCAGTAAAAAACACACGAAAAGTGTAATAATAAATATATATGATAACAAAAAAAAATAAAATATGAGTTGGTTAGCGGCAGCAACATTAGCAGCTGGATTTTTATCTTCAAGATCTCAAAGAAGATCTGCTCGTTCTATGGAGCGTATGTCAAGAGAGCAATTTGAAGAAAACAAAAAGTTATTTGAAGAACAAGAAAAGCTTTTGAATATTGAAAGAGACAAGTATCGATCTCAAGTTTTTGTAAATCCTTTTGATAATATAGAAAATCCTTTTGAAGATTTAACAGTTAATACTGAGCAAGCTGAGTTTTTATCAAGAAGAGCTGAGCAAGCTCAAGCTAATATATTATCTACCCTAAGAGATGCTGCTGGTGCTAGTGGTATAGCTGGTTTAGCGCAAACTTTAGCAAATCAAAATATGCTTGCAAATCAAAAAATATCAGCTGATATAGCAAAACAAGAAGGTGCAAATAGATTAGCTGCTGCAAAAAGCAATTTATCTATACAATTAGCAGAAAGAAAAGGTGAGGCTATGGTTCAAAATATGGAGGCTAGCCAAACAGCAACATTATTAGGTATGCAACAAGCTATGACCGGCGTAGCAGCTGCAAACATGGGGCAAGCGCAAGCAAATCAAATGTCCGCTAATTTAGCTGGAAATCAACTAAGAACAAGTGCAAACCAAACAATGCTAAGCGCTTTTTCTAGTAAGCCAGTACAAAAATTTTTAAAAGACTTAGAATAATATGAGAGCAGATAAAACACTAGTAGCAGGGGCAGCAGCAGCAATACCAAAGACATTAAACATGTCTAAGTTTTATGCTGGGCAAGCTCAAATAGAAATACAACAGGCAGGCAATATAATGAAGCTTTTTTCAACTGAAAAAGAAGTTAATAATCAGTTGTTAAAAGACATTAAAAAAATGACTGAAGACGTTGGTGTCTACACTGGTGGTGAAAAAGCTGCTGGGTTTTTTCACGGAAACCTTAGAGAAAACGCTGCCAACACTACTGAAGAAAATTTAGACCAAATGAAATTTAAGTCAAAAAAACTTAAAGATTTTAGAGATCAAATAGCTGTTGGTCACGGAGAGCTTATAGATTTGTTTTCAAACCCACAAAATATTAACACAGACGCTACTTACACTGGCTCTTTAAAAAATGCTAAGTCTTATGTAAACGACGAAGCTATAGGGTTTCAAGATGATAAAAGCGGTATGTATTTATTATACTCTGGTATTTCTAACGATGACGAAGTGTTAGAAGTTAGGCCTTCAGATATAAAAAATTATTTTGGAGTTGTGCCGATTATGAGTGATGAAGAGAAAGAACAGGTTTTTAAAATACTACAAAAAAGAAAATCAAAAACTTTTAATAAAAACGATATAAAGTCTAGTTTGTATGGTTTTATATCTACAGACAGAGACATACGAGTTGCTAATCTACTTACAACTCCAGATTTAATGGATAATACAGGAGGTTCTATTGCAGATGAAATGAAAAAAGAACAAGTGTTTGATGAATTATTTCCTGAAATGGCAAACAACACTGCAGAACAGAAAAAAGACTTTGTAGCACAGTTAACACAGCCTGGCCACCCAAAATATGATAGCAATGCTAGCGCTGAGTTTGCTGTTAATTATTATGCAAATGTATTAGAGCAAGAAAATGTAACTTTTAATATACCTGAAAATCAACTACCAGAAATTGGCGATAGAACAGTGGTTAGCTATAGACAGTTCACTACTAAAAACAACTACGTTAATATAGCGCCTACTACGCCAATAGCATTACCACAGTTTAATGAGCTGTTAAATAATTTAAGAAGTGGTAACGAGTTTATGGCACCTTTTGGCGAAGATCGTGTGTTTTCTTTTGACAAACAAAATAAAACATGGTCTTATTCGGAAAAGATTGGTGATGAACTAAAAGATCCAGTCACAGGTTTGAGTTTAGAGCAAGTAAAAAGATTATTAAACGGAGGTAGCGAAACTAATGCTTTTGACAAAGGTTATGGTTTTATGCTAAACATGGAAGAGTTTGTTAATCTTGAAATGGATCCAAGTCTAATGAAACAGACTGAAAACAAAAGTAATAAAATAGAAGTTGAAGAGCCTAATTTTTTTGATAAACTTTTAAGAAGTTTTGGTAGGTTAAAATAAAAAATAATATGCCGCAAGATAATTTAATAAAACTTAATTCTTCAAAGGATTATAATTTTCAGTTATTTAACGTTATAAATAACGTTACTGAAAACGATAATAACTTTAAAGATTTTTTATCTAATAAGTACTTTAGTTTAGAGCAAGGTGCTGATATTGGTGGAAATAGGTTTTTAAATTTTACTGAATTTAGAGAAAGACCTGATAATTACGATCTTGAAAAAAAGCTTCCTAGCTTTGCCGGCGATAAGTTTATACCTTTACCACAGTTCAAAACAGATAGAGAAGAGGATATAAAAACTTTTTTTGACTCACAACAACAGGGCAAATACGATGCTTATTTATCTAAAGATGACGAAGGCTTTGACATATTAGACTTTGTTAGCGAAAGAGATAAAGACACCGCATTAAACGAGTTTAAACAAAGACAGGCAGAGCTTTATATAAACACTGAGGATTTAAGCAAAGAAGAGCAAAAAGAAGTTTATGACAACGTTAGATATGGTTTTATTGAGCTTTTTAATGGTAACGAAAAATATATTAATTTATATAAAGAAGCGCTAAAAAAAGATCAAGTTAGTCTAGAAGCTTCTGAACAGCTTATGCCTTCTATTGTTGAAAGATTAGATTTAACTGATCCAACAGTAACTGCTAAAAAATTTGTAGCAAGAGATATAAAATCTAAAGCTGTTAACGCTCAAAAAGTATTACAAGATTATATAATTAAAGAGCAAGAAAGCTTAGGCAATCAGTCAAAAAAATACATAACAAAATACGACGCATATAAAAAAGATAGAGTTGTTTTAGACAAAAGCTTAGACAATATAAATAGCGAGCTTGACAAGTTAGGTTTTCAAACTAATGATAAAGACGTACCTATGGTTTTGTATTCTCAAAACCAAGAAAGCATAGATAAAGCAAATAATTTATACAAACAAAGAGCTGATCTTGTTAAAGGTTTTTACGACAAGCACGATGTTGAGTATTTAACTAATGCACATGGTAATCTGTCAATACGCCATAAAAATTTTAAAAAAGCTTCTGAACAAATTGAAAATGCCGATATAGCTATTAAAGCTTTAGGTAAAGAATACGAATGGTCTAGCATTGCCGAAATGAGTTTAGACGTTGCTTTTAACGATATATCTTTATTTACAGGCGCTGTAGGTAGAAAGCTAAATTTAGTTTCTAAAAAGTCTTATGACGACATGATTAGTATTAATGACTCAATAAAAAATCACAAACAGTCTATAAGCCCGTTACCTATTAATTTTAGTGACATGAACTTAAGTAATTTAGGAGATGTTGCTTCAAGTATTTTAGCAGAAAATATATTTAGTATAGGAACTGCCTTAAGTTATTATGGTGTTGGTAGAGCAGCGTTAGGCAAAACCGCAGAGAAACTTGCAAAAAAAGCCGTGCAAAGCGCTTTCTTTACCGTAGAAGCTGGTGGACATTTAAGTGAGCTAGAAATAAGACAAAGAAACGCTAAAGCACAAATACCTTTATTAAGAAAGCAATTAAGCAGTGTTACAGACGAGCAAGAAAAGAAACGTATACTTGTAGAGCTTGAGTCGCACGAGAGAGCTCTTGATATAACTGGTTTGCAAAAGACTTTAAATCCTTTGTTTTACGGTGGTATAGCTACTATTGCAGAAACCCTTGGTACTCTAAGAATTTTTGAAAAACTTAATAGTTTACCTATTAGTAAAAAAGAATTTAAAAACATTTTACGTACTGGCAAAAATTATGGTTTTAATGTTGGTGTAGAGTATGTTGAAGAGTTTGGTACTCAGTGGTTGCAAAACTTTGGTGACTATGTTATTTTAAAAGAAAACAAAAGTTTTGGTGAAGGTATAGACGCTAATTTTAATATGAACGTTTTGTTTTCAACTCTTGCAATACAAGGGCCTTCTATAGGCCAAACAGCTATAGCAACATTAAGAGATGAATTTAGTACTTTTTCACAGGTAAGAGCAAATAGAAAATATGCTAATCAATTTTTTGAATTAAATGAAAGAATAAAAAACGCTAAAAGTTATTTCCAAAAAAATGGAGCTGAAGGTAAATTAAACGAGCTTCTTGAAGAGGTTAACATAAAAGATGCTGAGCTTTTTACTAATATAGCTGAAATGAGTAATGAAGATATATTTCAAGTATTAGAAAATAATAGATTAATTAGAGATAATAATCAAAAAATACAAAATTTAGCAGTTAATCAAGGTATTGGTCTTGATAGTAGAACTAAAGAAGAGCTTAAAAAAATACAACAAGATAATGTAAATCTAAGATCTAAAAATGAAGAGTTAGTAAATAGACCAGTTGAAGAAAGAGAAAAAAGATATAAAGAAATAGTACAAAAAGAAAATGTTGATGCAGAAAATTTATTTTATTTTTCACAAGCTCAGCATTTTATAAACTTATTGAAAGGTACTAATGACGTAAAAGTTTTTGAAGGAAACAGCTATCAAGATGTGCAAGTTAAGCTTAACGAGCTTTTGTCAAATGGAGACATTGATATTAAAGACTACAATCAACTAATTGGTAATTTTAAAAGCATGGCTAATGCTAGTTTTATAGAATCAACAAACGAAATTTTAGTTTTTAAAGGCGCAATGGCTGTAAATATTGAAAACTCTAAAAACGTATACCAAAAAGCAATGATGGCTTATGCTGCAATACACGAAGCTCAGCACCTGTATGACATACAAAAAGGCGTCGTTAAAAATCGTGAGGTAGTAAAAGATCATAAAGTTGCTTTGGAAGAGCTTGTAAAAACATTAGATCAATTAGATCAAAACTCTGAGCAGTATAAAACAGCGAAACAAAGATTAGATTCATATACTAAAAATGGTAAATTAGATTTAAGAGAGGTAAAAACTTTATTTGGTGAATTTATAAATGCTGGTATCGTAGACAAAGGGGATGTAAGTTTAATGTATCAATTTAAAAGCTTATTTAACTCTGCTTTGTTAGCTATGCCGTTTGGTAAAAAGTTAGCTCCTTTTGCTAGACTTAGAACGGCTGATGATGTTTTAAACTATATAAGAAACTTTCAAAAACAAGTATCAGAAGGCGCTGTAAAATTACAGTTACCACCTGAAGAAGAAATTAGAGTTGACAAAGATGTTACACTTTCAAAAGCTGCTTTAAATCCTATAAATGATCTTGTACCTAAAGATATTAAAACAAAAGAGGATTATGATGCGTTTACTAGAAATGAAAAAGCTTTTTTACCAGTTGGTAAAGCTTTACGACCAAACGGTATTATACACAATATTATAAAGAAAAACACAAACTCAGATACGTTTCAAAAAACTTTAGACGAAGTTGTAACAAGAATACTTAATTTTAATCCCGCTGCAAAAAGAAAAGATGGTACTACTGTAGGTATAGAGGCTTTTGCTGAAAGAATATTCTCTGATATTAATTTTGGTAAAATGGTAGCTGTAAAAGAAGTAGCTTCTAAGCCTAAAACAACTACAATAGATCAACCTACAGAAACTGGTAGAAGAAGATTTGACATAGCTGATGAAACTCAAGAGCAAGAAGAACTTACTCCACAACAGCTAGAGTCTCAAATTAAAAAGACGCTTAAGCTTACTGATGAGGTAATTGAAAAAGTAAAACAAGCAGTTAGAAAAACATACGGCACAAAACTACCAGATATAAGGTCAAAACAATATAGAACACAGTTGAAAGACGCCCTTGTTGTTGAGCTTAAAAAAGAAATACAAGATTTATTTGGTATAGAGCAAGATTATAATAAATTTTTACAAAGATATATACCTGCTTTACATAGAGTATTAAATGCTGATAGATGGGTGCAAATAGAAAGAAGAGTACCAAAAGATAAAAAAATATTTGTACAGTCTAGAAGAATAACGTCTGTAAAAGAAGTTAGAAAACTACAGCAAGAAGGTAAAATAAGAAAAGATAAAGATCCTGCTAGTGGACCAAACTTAAACACTAAGCTTAAAACACCTAGCAAAGAACAAATAATGGCATTTTTTAGAGGTAAATATAAAAATCCAGAAACAGGTGAGGTTAAAACAATGCAAGATATTTTAGGTTACACCATTAAAGAATCTGCGTTTGGACCTAGAAAAGATGCTTTAGCAGAAGCTGTTGTTGAAAAAGTTGGGTTTGACGCAGCTGTAAACGTTGTAAATACAGAAATAAATATTCTTGAAAGAATGAGAGGTGTTCAAGAAATAACAGGTATTGAACAACTAGAAAACGATGTGCAAGTAATTGCTGATGTTCTTGATGTAAACCCTGACATATCGTTAAGTGCTGGTATAACTGGCATACAAGTTACAGAGCAATTTAATGATTTATTAACTCTTGCACAAACTAGTATTGACAAGTTTTTAGCGTTAGAAAACAAATTAAAATATAATGGTGTGCCTATATTATCTACAATATACGACCCTATTAAACGCCTCGCTAACAGAGGTGGTTTGGAAAAAGACAACGCGTTAAACGCAGCGTTAAAAAAAGTTTATGGAACAATAAAAAAACTAGAAGGAGAAAAAACTTTTGGAGATGTAGGTGAAAGAATAATTTTTAATTTATTTGAAGAAGCTGGGTTTTTAGCGCCTGGCCATACATTAGGCGAGCATGATGTTATGATTAAGCCGTTTTTAGCTGCTAATTTTGAAGGAGGTAAATTTAAAAACGCTGACATAGTGTTTGTTTTAGAAAATGGACAAGAGGTTGCTTTAGAAATAAAGTTTGCTGCTAGTGGAACTGTTAACGCTGGTAAAATAGGTATTAGTTCTTATGATAGTAAAGGTAATTTTACTTTTAGCGATTCTACTTTACCCCAAAACATTAAAGATATTGTAACAAAAGGTGCAAATGCTGTATTTGAAGTAATTAAAGAGTTTGAAGATGTACTTGTTAAAGAGTTTGGTTATCCAAAAGGTATAGATTTAAATAAAATAAAACTACCGGAAATATCACCATATAAAAGTCTAGATAATAATCCAGACTCTCCTACTTTTGGTAAAATGATTAACAAAGTAATTTTTACACAAATGCCTGGCGTTAAAGATCCTGTTTGGCACGAGTCAATAAGAAAAGTAAAAAAGAAATCTAATATTACAATTGATGATGACGGTTCTGTATCTACATATCTTTACAATAAAAAAGGTAATTTTTACGCTTTATTTATAGGCGAAGGCAAGGGTAAAGGATTACATTTTATGGGCAAGGATCCTTTAAACCTTCAACAAGAGTTAGGCATTACTTCTGTAAAAGGTAAGCATGGTGTTAAATTTAGACTTTTATCTGAAAGTAGTTATGACGCTGATGGAAACAAGTATTATGGTTTTAGGCTTAATCCTGAAGCGTTTTTTAACACTAATAATATAGAAAAAACATCTGGCTTTAATATAAGAAATAAAAAAGACGTGCAGAAATTTAAAACAGCTGCAAACAAGTCTGTACACGCAAAAAAAGATCTTTCACTTAGTAAAGCAGCTATAAATTCTAGAGTTGTAAGAGATCCAAAAGGAATAACTATATTAGACTTTGATGATACTTTAGCTACTACTAAATCTTTAGTTAAGTTTACAGATCCAAATGGTAATACAGGTACTTTAAATGCAGAGCAATACGCTAGCCAATACCAAGACTTATTAGATCAAGGTTACACTTTTGACTTTACAGACTTTAATAAAGTTGTTGGTGGTAAAATAGCACCGTTGTTTCAAAAAGCATTAAAGCTACAAAACAAGTTTGGTCCAAAGAATATGTTTGTGTTAACAGCTAGACCAGCTGTAGCAGCTGAAGCTATATTTGACTTTCTAACAGCAAATGGTTTAAACATACCTATAGAAAATATAACAGGTTTAGGCAACAGTACGGCTGAAGCAAAAGCATTGTGGGTAGCAGACAAAGCTGCTCAAGGATATAATGACTTTTATTTTGCTGACGATGCTTTACAAAACGTGCAAGCAGTTAAAAACATGTTAAATCAATTTGATGTTAAATCAAAAGTACAACAAGCTAAACTTAGTCTTAGCAAAGGTATTAGCGATGATTTTAACGATATACTAGAAGATGTAACTGGTATAGAATCTAGAAAAAGATTTAGTGAGATAAAAGCTAGAAAACGTGGTTCAGACAAAGGTAAGTTTAGATTTTTTATACCACCATCACATGAAGATTTTATAGGGTTGTTATATAACTTTATAGGCAAAGGCAGAAAAGGTGATGCTCATAGAGACTTTTTTGAAAAAACATTAGTAAAACCTCTTAATAGAGCTTTTAGAGAGTATGACACAGCAAGGCAATCAATAACTAGTGATTACAAATCTTTAAACAAGCAATATCCAGACGTTAAAGATATGTTTACGAAAAAAACACCTGACGGCGATTTTACATATCAAGACGCTATAAGAGTATATCTTTGGGACAAACATGGACACGCTATACCTGGTATAAGTGAAACAGATCAGGCTAATCTAGCTAATATTGTTAAAAGCGATGCTAGATTATTAAGTTATGCTGAAGCGTTAAACGTAATATCTAAAAGATCTGATTACGTAGCACCTGCTGTTGGTTGGGAAGCTTTTAATATAAAAATGGATTTAATAGATGCTACTGATAGAGTTGGTAGAGCTGAGTTTTTTGAAGAGTTTTTTGCAAATGCTGATTTAATATTTTCACAAGAAAACTTAAATAAAATTGAAGCTGGTTATGGTAAATCTTTTAGAAATGCTCTTGAAGATATGCTTTACAGAATTAAAAGCGGAAGAAATAGACCTAAAGGCCAAAATGCAATTGTAAACGCTTTGACAAACTTTGTTAATGCAGCGGTTGGTACTGTCATGTTCTTTAACGTAAGATCGTTAGTATTACAGCAAATGTCTATAGTTAATTTTATAAACTACGCTGACAATAATATATTTCAAGCTGCTAAAGCGTTTGCAAACCAAAAACAATATTGGGCTGATTGGGCGATGTTATTTAACTCACCTTTTATGAAGCAAAGACGTGGAGGTATTAGAACAGATATCAATGGTGCTGAACTTGCTGCTGAAATTAGTGAGTCTCAATATCCTATAAGAAGTTTAATAAGAAAATTATTACAATTAGGTTTTAAGCCTACACAAATTGGTGATAACATTGCAATAGCAACTGGTGGTTCTTTGTTCTACAGAAATAGAGTAAATACTTATATAAAGCAAGGCTTAAGTAAAAAAGAAGCTGAGTCAAAAGCTTTTACTGATTTTCAAGAAATAGCAGAAGCTACACAACAGTCTGCTAGACCAGATATGGCGTCACAACAACAAGCTTCAGACGCTGGTAAATGGGTATTAGCTTTTCAAAACGTAACATCACAGTTTAATAGATTAGGTAAAAAAGCATTTCTAGACATGTACAATAGAAGAATAACGCCGCCTAATAAAACTTTGTTGCAAAGTGACATATCTAACGCGTCAAGAATATTATATTATTTTGGAATACAAAACTTAGTATTTTATGGATTACAGTCTGCTTTATTCTTTATGATGTTTGACGAAGATCCAGATGATGAAAAGTTACTAAGCAAGCAAGAGCGTGCGCTTAGCGGTAGTATTGACTCTGTTTTAAGAGGAGCTGGGGTGATGGGCGCAGCTGTAGCTACATTAAAAAACATGGCTATTAGATTTTTAGAACAAAGAGAAGCTACGGGATATGCTAAAGACGAAAGCGCCGTGATAATGGAGTTAGCAAACTTTTCACCACCTCTTGGTATTAAATTAAGAAAAATAGTTAATGCAGAAAAAACATTAAACTATAACGAAAATATAATAGGTCAAATGGAAATGTTTGATAGTGATAACCCACAGTGGTCAGCTGTAACTAATTATATAGAAGCTTTAACTAACGTGCCAGCTAATAGATTATACAACAAAACGCTTAATTTAAGACAAGCTTTAAATAGTCAAAACGAAGCTTGGCAAAGAGCTTTGATGTTTTTAGGTTGGAGTCAATACAACTTAGGAATACAAAACGAAGAAATAGAAAACTATAGAAACGCTGTAAGATCAAGAAAATCATTAAGAAAGCCGTTTAAAAAACGAACATTTAAAAAGAAAAAGTTTTAAATGAAAAAAGTTTTGATACTTCTTTTATTAGTTTCGTGTTCAAAAGAAGTTGATGATCTTGGCTTCAGAGTTTATACAATACCAGCTGGTGAGCATAGTTCAGGTAGTTTTATTAACCACCCAGACAACTCTAAAATAAGTTTTAAGTTTATATTAGATGAATCAGCTTATTACGAAACTGAAATACCAGAAAACCAAGATGATGTAAATAAAATATACGGCATGAGTGATTTTGGTTTGCGTCATCAAAAATACTCTATAAGACTTGGTTGGAGGTATATAAACAATAATTTAGAGCTTTGCTGGTTACGCCATGAAGAAGGTAGACATAGTTCTGCTACAATAAGAGCTATAGAGCCAGGTGTAATTTATGACGCTACAATTGATATAAAAACGTTTTATTATGTAATAGTAATAG